>Ga0315909_10002609_pt1 | contig 22819 bp, 20 predicted proteins | sample LakEriMetagenome_11_FD_203527 | JGI IMG/M metagenome (GOLD analysis project Ga0315909, IMG submission 203527) | Freshwater fungal communities from buoy surface, Lake Erie, Ohio, United States - Buoy 2 MA125 | ecosystem: Environmental > Aquatic > Freshwater > Lake | place: USA: Lake Erie, Ohio...
ATCGCCTAAGATCTAGCGAGTTCGTGAGTTGGCGAGAAACTTGGCATTGATCATGGCACGCCAAGGCCGCCCATTGACTCCTCCCATCCTTCAATTGCCGGGTAGTAGCGCGTTGACCGGCCCTCACCAAGCCTTCAGGGGAAGGTGCTGCGGTACCGCATTGATGTTACCGCAAGACTGAGGCATTTTGCTTGCATCAAGATTTATCTTGATTTATCATGAAGAATCTGGATTCAATAATGGGTCTAGCTTTTTTAAGGTAAGCCATCGTGTCTACATTGAATCGAGAAAAATTCTCCTCCCAGGCCTCACCAGACGTGTTGGCTGCATTGCGTGAGCTTGCCGCAGCCCAAGGCAGGCAATTTCAGGCGGTTTTGGACGATGCCATGCGAGATTACTTAGAGCGGCAAACCAAGACAAGACCTCGCCAGCATGTCATGGCGTCTTTTGCTTCTAGCTTGGAAGAATTCGACAGCCTTTACCGTGACTTGGCCAAGTAAGCCGTGGCACTTGACTACCTCACAGTGGCCGATGTGCTGGGCATGCACACGGTTTTGATTCGTCGTTATGGTGGTTTGCCTGGTGTGAGAGACCCAGGTGCATTAGAGGCTGCCTTATATAGACCCCAAACGGGATATTACAAAGACACCATAGAGCAGGCGGCAGCCTTAATGGAGAGCTTGGCCATTAACCACCCTTTTGTAGATGGCAATAAGCGAATTGCATTTGCTGCAACCGATGTTTTTTTAAGAATCAATGGCTTTAAGTTAACACGCCAGCCCGCACAAATTTATGCTGAACTGATTTCAATGCTTGATGACAGGCGATTGAATTTGATCAACGTAGATGCTTGGCTCCGAGGGTTTGCAGCAGATACAAGTATTTCGAAAGATTGACAGATGGCGGTGCATGAGTTGTTGGGATGGTTGTTGATGGGGTTACCTGCTGAGAGCTGTGTTGACAGCACTATAAAATCAAATCATAATTTCTTAAAGCACTAAATTAGTATATTCCTAAGGCACTAAAATGACCTCTCTTGCATCTCAATCGTCTGTCAAAGTCATTGGCGCCAATGGTCAAATCTCGTTGGGCAAGCAGTTTGCTGGCAGGCAAGTGCTGGTCGAGGAGAGTGAGCCTGGCGTTTGGATGGTTCGCACGGCCACTGTTGTTCCAGACAATGAACGTTGGTTGCATGAGGCGAAGGCTTCGGCTGACCTCAGCGCTGCACTCGATTGGGCTTTATCTCACCCAGCAAAAGGCGACAACACGGATGAAATCATGACGCGACTCAAGGACTGAGTGTGTCCTTGAGCGAATCAAATACAAGGGTCATCTTGGACCTTAACAATCAGACGTTCCAGGAAAACTTGTTTTCCCTACAAAAGACCGAACGCCATGCTGCACTGGATACGCTCAGCAAAATTCGACAACTGACGTGGCAACAGGTCTACCGCGACCAAGGTCTGAAGTGGGAAAAGATCTTCAGCGTGCGAGCGCCGCAGGGAATTGATGCGATTTATTCCTTGCGAATGACGCAGTCGCGAAGGGCAACGGCGTTTCGAGACGGTCCTTACATGCGAATGTTGACGGTCGCTGCAGATCATGACAGTACATACGGGAAAAAGTGAAGAACAATAGTCTTGTGATGTTCAAGTTTTTGTTTTGGCTGTGTTTCCTTGCATTGAATGCACTGGCTTTAAGCCCCGCGCCCTATTTGCAGCCCTTAGAAGTTTTTAACTGGTGGGACAAAGCGCAGCATGCCATTGGCTTTGGTACTTTGGCTTTTTTAGCGGCTTTGGCTTATCCGCTAGTTTCTAGGTACCGATTGGCTGCGCTGCTTTGTTTGCAGGGTGTGGCCATTGAGGTGCTGCAGTATTGGGGTGGGTTTAGGTTTGGCGATTGGGAAGACGCGGTGGCAGATGCTGTGGGGGTAGTGTTGGGCTTGTTGGTTGCCAGGGTTTTTGGCAAGGTGCTTGGTAAAGTTCTTGGCCAAGGGCCGATAGATCCATATCAGAATTAGAATTGTTGGCTATGCAAGATATGGACAATTCTTTGAAAACTTCAAAGGGCACTTCAGACTTGGCTCTAAGCCCTTGGCTTGTGGTGCACACCAAGCCACGAGCGGAAGCGCGTGCTCTTGAAAACTTAGAGCGACAAGGCTTTGAGGTGTTTTTGCCCATGATCACTTTGCAAAAGGTGCGCCGCGCCAAGTTGGCCAACATCACCGAGCCCATGTTCAGCCGGTATTTGTTTTTGCGCACCACAGCAAGCATGGAAGATTTGTCGGTCGTTCGATCTACCTTGGGAGTGAGCCAGTTGGTTCGCTTTGGCACGGTGCCTGCCAAGGTGCCGCATGCGTGGGTGGAAGCCATGCGCGTGCAGCCTGCCGTGCAAGAAACTTTGCACAAGCAAGGCGACAAAGTGCTGCTGGCCGATGGCATGCTCAAAGGTTTAGAGGCGGTGTACATGCACACCGATGGTGAGATGCGAGCCCTGGTGCTGATTGATTTGCTCAGCAAGCCGCATTTGATTTCTTATGAGGCGGCGCATTTGTTGCCCAACAATGCATAGCGAGGCCTTGCAAGCTCAATTCCAAGGTTAAAGTTTTAGCCACTTCTGCCGATTAGCTAAGGTCGAAAATGAGTAATCACAATAGCGCTACACAATGGCGCTAGCCGTTGCCTAAGGAATAAGCCCATGAAACCTCTAACAAAGCTCGTGCTACTGGCGCCGGTGTTAACGCTCTTAAGCGGCTGCGCAAGCATCTTTGCAGAGGATGTGCAGGAAATCAAAGTGGCCTTGATGTGCAAAAACAGGCCTGTTGCCGTCAGCTGTACGGCCAGCAACGATTTGGGCCGATGGGAGTTTGCCAGCCCGGGCAGTGTGGTGGTTCGCAGTGACACCAGTGCCTTGCAAGTAACTTGCCGCGGCCGCTTTGTGCCCAAATTCACCGTGACTGTGCCGGCCATGCCCTCTTGGACCTTGGCCGGCAATTTGGTGGCCGGTGGCTTGGTGGGCGCGGCCATGGACGTATACAGCGGTGTGGGCCTTAAGTACCCTGAAAACGTAGACATCAACAACCCTTCATGCGAGTAATAATGGCAGCTGAGTTTTCAATTCGTGCATATTCAAGACACAATACCAAGATACAACACAGCGTAGCAACCATCAACTGATCTATGCCCGTTCTTCAACATCTTCTGCCCAAAATGAATCACATGTCTCCACAAAATTTGTATTTACGGGCCGCTCGCTTGGCTGTTTTGGGCGCCACTGGCTTGTTGGTAGCTTGCGGTGGTGGGGGCACAACAGCGTGCTCTGCTGCATTTGGTTTTTTGGTCAGCGATGCAGCATGTAAAAAGAACGATGCGCCTGTGGCCAATGCGGGTCCTTTGCAAAACGTCACAACGGGCACCTTGGTGAGTTTAGATGGCTCCAAAAGTACAGACGCCAACAACGACTCGCTAACCTACAAATGGACCCTGACCATTCCAGTGGGTAGCACGGCCACTCTAACGGCCGACAACATCGTCAACCCCAAGTTCAAAACCGATGTGCCCGGCAGCTATGTGCTTGGCTTGGTTGTAAGCGACGGCAAACTCTCTAGCACCCTTAGCACCACCACCGTGGTGGCGTCCATTGAAAACTCGGCGCCTGTGGCCGATGCCGGCATTAGCCGAAACGTAGGCTTGGGCTTGGTCAAGTTAGATGGCACAGCCAGCGCCGACCGCAACGACGACATGCTCACTTTCAAGTGGACCTTAATTGGCAAGCCTGCTGGCAGCAATGCAACAATTGGAAACGCATGGTCGCCCATACCTTCTTTCACAGCCGACGTGCTGGGCAATTACATGGTGACCTTGGTGGTTAACGACGGCAAAGTCGACAGCGCTGTCAATGCAGTCACAATTACAGCTGTCAAAGACAATGTGCCGCCACAGGCCATTACAGGGGCCAATCAAAACGTCAAGGCAACCGACACGGTGTACCTAGATGCCACCAACAGTTTTGACCAAGACAATGACTTTTTAAGGTACACCTGGAAGCTCATCTCCATGCCCAAAGACAGCAAGGCCGAGTTGCAAAACAGCACCAAGGCAAAGCCCAGTTTTGTGGCCGATTTACCTGGCACCTATGTGGCCACCGTGGTGGTAAATGATGGCAAAGTCGACAGCGACATTGTGGCCACCACCATTACAGCGTCTGTTGCCAACTCGGCGCCCGTGGCCAAAACCACAGGCGATCAAATGGTCACGGTGGGCAAATTGGTGAACTTTGATGGCTCGGCCAGCACGGACCGAGACATGGACAAGCTAAATTACAAATGGACGCTTTCTTATAAGCCACAAGGCAGCTTGGCAGTGCTCTCTTCATTGACTACAGACAAGCCTACCCTCACGCCCGATTTGCAAGGCTTGTATGTGGCCACCCTTATAGTGAACGACGGCACCCAAGACTCGTTGCCTGTATCGACCAGTGTGGCTGCTGCTTTCAACACGCTTCCTGTGGCCAATCCGGGCTTGCCGCAAGCGGTAATTGCTGGTGCGGGCGTTACGCTAAGCGGTCGTTTGAGTGTCAATACCTCCAACAACCCCTTGATATATGCATGGTCTTTGACAAGCAAGCCAAGCAACAGTGCGGCCATTTTGTCTGGCGCTAGCACCCCCAACCCAACGCTAGTAACAGACCTGGCTGGCGATTATGTGGTGCAACTGCTTGTGTCCAGTGATGGCATTACCAGTTTGCCAGCCAACGTTGTTGTCAAAGCGGTTAGCCCTTAAGTTCAAAGCAGGCTAGGTACATAGTCCACGCCATCTTGAACGAAGCCCACCAAGTTGATGTTGGCTTTGTTCAAATCGCTCTCTGCCGCCATTTGTGCCAAATAACTTTGTGTCAGTACACCTGTCTTGAGCAGGCTGGTGTAGAAAGTTAAAGAGACCGCATCGGGCATGAGGCCGGTGAGGTTTTTGTAGAGCAGATTCACCACCGATGTGTCGCTGGGGTTTTCGCCCAAAACGGCCGTAAGGGCTGTGTTGGCAATCACAGAAGTGGGCAGCGTGCCCAAGTCAAATAGCCCAATTCCCAAGCCCACCAGGTTGGGGTTTTTGACAGCATCTTTGCCCAGCACAGCCCCCAGCATCAGCAACGCTCTACCTGCATTGCTGTCTGCAGCAGTGTCGAGTGCAACGTTTGTATCTGCAAATTTAAGGCGTTCGATGCTGTCTAGGCTAATTTTGGCGCTGGTGGTTTTGTCGGTGAGGCTGCTGCTGCTGAAGCTAAAATTTTTCTTGTTGCCCGACACACTCAGGGTGTCAACACCAAAGCCGCCCACAAAAGATTGAAGGCCAGAGCTTGGGCCCCAAACAAAGTTGTCTTTGCCTGCAGTACCCATGGCCGTGCTGGCAGCAATGGACAAAGAAGCATCTTTCACAATCACTTGGCTGCTTACACCGCCCACATTGAAGGTGAGTGTTTCAGAGCCTTCGGTTAGCATGTCTTTGGCCAGCGTCAACGTGACGCTGGCTGTGCCGTTCAGCCCCTTTTGCGACACCACGGCAGAGCCAGACATGCTGCCGGCAGAGAAGTCTTGAATAGAAATGCCGGTATTAGAAACGGTGTAGTTGATACTTTTGCCCCACTCGACATTTTGGGTGTCGATGGTGAAGGTGATGCTTTGACCTTCTTCAATGGACGTGGCAGAGGGTTTGATGACATAGCTGGCTGGCAGCCCACCAAACTCCACCACAAAGCCTGCAAAAGCATTGGGTGAAACGCTGTCGTCTGCGTACACGTCTTCCCATGCGGTGCTGCCCAATGCGTAGGCCAAGTAGTTTTGCCGCGTGCCGCTGTCGGGCTGGCCACTGAGCCAGTGTTGGTAGACCAACACTTGGCCGCTTTCTGGGCCACTGGCCCAACGCCAAGTGCCTTCTACGGCTGCATCGGAGGCGCCCAAACCCACACTGTTGCCGTTGGTGCTGGGAAGCGCCAAAGGGGCCAAGATGTAGTTGTAAATAAAGTTGTCTTCAACGGCAGAGGTGACAGTGGCCACGTAGCCACCAAGGCCTCTGAAGGATTCGGTGGCAGCGGCGTCTAAGGCATTTTGCCAACTGCTTGGGCCTTTCATGAAGGCGTAGTAGTGGTTGTTGCTAACAAGCAGGCTAGGGCTGGTGAGTGTCTGCGATTGAGAGGTGTCAAGCACAGTGGCACTGGCGCTGATGTCTTGCACAGTGACCGTGAGTGTTTCGTTGCCCTCTGATAAGCGATCTGCCACCAAGGCAGCCGTGATGGTGGCCGACCCATAAAGGCCCACGATGGCGGTGCCAGTGAGTCCCCCCACCACGTCATCGGCAGAGATGCCCGACAGGACGTAGGGCAGGCTGGTGCCTGGCAGCACATTGCTTGTTGAGAGGGTAAAAAGCGCGTTTTCTCCCTCCATGAACTGCGCCTTGTTGGGCACGATTGAATAAATGGGCGCAGCCCTAGAGGTGTCCATGACCAAGACGCTGGTGGCAACACCGCCTACTGTAAAGGTGAGGGTTTCGTTGCCTTCGGTAAGCTCATCTTCCAGCAGCGGCACTGTGATGACGGCCACGCCATCGGTATTGATGCGGGTGCTGCCTGTGAGGCTGGTGCTGGAGTCTGCTGCGTTGATGCCAGAAATGCTGTAGTTGATCACAGTGCCAGGCGAGATGGAAGCAAGGGCGGTGACAGTAAATACAGCACTGCTGCCCTCTGAAACGCTGGATGCATTGGGCACAACGGCAATGGGCACCGTAACAGCAGACACGGTGAAGCTGAATTTTTTGCCAATGTCTGCGCTGTTGGCTGGCGCAAAGTTGCCAACATTCAAATAGGTGTCAAAGCTGGTAGAGATGCGGTCGTTGGGGCCAAAGTCAAAGGCACTGTCGCTGAAAATAATCCCGCCCATGTAAGTGTTCAGCCGACCAATGAGGGGCCGCGTGCTGCCATCTGGGTGCGTTACCGTGCCAATGGCCGTGAGGTAAGAGCCGTCGTTGTTCCAACGGTTGTCGCGAACAATTTCAAAACTGTACACACCTACTTCGGTAAGCGGTGTGGGCTTCAAATTCGTGTCGTAGGCCGTTGAGGTGAAGTAGGGCGAATACCCCGATGTCCCTGTCAAAGTGCCCGACAAAGTGATGGGGCTCAGGCTGTAACCGACTAGGCCAGATGTGGTTGAAGTTGGCATGTGTGGTTTCTTTTATAAAGAGGGCTAAATAGATGGCTTAGACGTAGGGCAGGCCATGCTGCGTCAGCCCTACCAAATCAATTTGTACAGCAAGCAGGCTGGTGTCGGCGGCCATCAAGGCCAAAGAAGCCTGGGAGGCGCCTTGGTTGAGTTGGCTCACAAAGGGTGCCATGGCCTCTGGGGTTGGGGCTTGCCCCACTACGTTTTGGTAAACCAGTTTGACAAAGTCTGTATGACTGGCCGAGCCAGCCAGTGCCAAGTATTGGGGCGTGGCCAGGCCCAACTTGACAATAGATTCGGCGCTGTAGTTTTGGTCTAGCAGGCCCAAAACCAAGCCAGCCAGGGCTTTGTCTTGAACATAATTTTTGCCAAGCAGCGTGCCAATGAGTTTGGCAGCTGTGCCCGCATTGGCATCTAAATCCAGCGCCAACTTGCCGTTGCTAAATTGAAGGCGCTCAATGTTGGTAAGGTTGTCGGTGTCGTCACTGCCAGTGGACTCGCTAACCACATAGCGGTTGCCGCTTTTTTGAACTGTGTAGCGCTCTATGGGGCCACTGTAGACAACGGCGTCTAGCCCCAAGCCGCCGTCAAAATAGTCGGTACCTGGCTGACCTTTGTAAGTGTCGTTGACCACCAGGCTGACAAACTTTCTGTCTGTGACAAATTGAACCTGCTCTACATTGGTCAGCTTTGCGCGCTCGGTGCTGGCGCTGGCGCCTGACAAGGCGTCAATGTAGGTAACGCCGTTGTCGAAGACCACCTTGAACTGGGTCGAGCTGCCCAAAATGACCACCGTGTCAAAGCCGTCGCCGCCGTCGACCACGTCCCAGCCACCGCCAGGGTAGATGGTGTCATCGTCGGTGGTGCCAATCAAAACTTCTTCAGTTTGGTTGTGCAGTTTGCCAAGGATGGGGGTTGCGTTTTTCAAAATGAAGCTTGTTAGAAATTACAAGGAATTAACATAAATAATTTTGGATCTTAACCATTGTCTACGTGGATTTGGCACAATTCAATTATTGATAATCAATCGGCCCGAACATGAAAAACTTTACTTTGAAAGCTTATGCGGCTTTATTGGCTGTAGGTTGGGCCTTGACGGGGTGTGGTGGTTCAGGCAACGATGTGCCGGCCAAGGCCAGTTTTGTCCCGGCCGATGGCCAAGTAACCGTAGTCACAGCCAAACCCAACAATGTGAATGCTTATGCAGCCGCTCGGTTTTTAGAGCAAGCCTCATGGGGGCCAACCCCTGCCTCTGTGGCCGAGGTTCAACGCTTGGGCATTGAGGGCTGGATCAATCAGCAGTTGGGCCTTCGCGCCTCAGTGCTCAATGCCCCCAACTATGTGATTGATTACGACGACAGCAACAAAGCCGCGCAAGATTTGGCTTGGCGCTGGACTGACAAAAGCCTTTACGACTTGCCTTTAAGCGGTGCTGACCAACTGCGTCAAAGAACCACTTGGGCTTTGTACAACTTCATTGTGTTTGGCCAAAATGGTTTTGCATTGGACAGGGTGGAATATTTCAATGCCTTGCAAAGCAATTCTTTGGGGAGCTTTAAGGAGCTTTTGAGGGTTGTCACTTTGCACCCTGCCATGGGCAATTTTTTGAACAACAACCAAAACTTGGCCAACAGCCCCAATGAAAACTATGCACGCGAGTTGATGCAGTTGTTCTCGATTGGCTTGGTGAAGCTGGGTCAAGACGGTTCTATTTTGCGAGATGCACAAGGCAAGCCCATCGAAACCTATACGCAAGCCGACGTGATCATGGCCACCAAGGCTTTGTCGGGTTGGGAAAATGCGTGGGACAAGAGCCTGCCCAAAACCAACAATGCCAATTTGAAAGTGCCCATGCGCATGCGCACTTGGAAAGATGCCCACGATGTGACTGAAAAAGTGGTGCTGGGGACCAAAATTCCAGCGGGCCAAAATGCAGAAAAAGACTTGGACAGTTTGTTGAACATTTTGGTGTCGCACCCCAACGCCGCCCCCTTTGTATCGAGGCGCCTCATTCAAAACATGGTCACCTCCGACCCCTCGCCCGAATACATGACACGCGTGAGCAAAGTGTTTGTGTCATCGGGCGGCAATTTGGCACAAGTGGTCAAGGCCATTTTGCTAGACCCAGAAGCAAGGGCCGGCGACGACCCCACGCAGCAAATTGCGCGTGTAGGCAAAATCAAAGAACCACTCTTGCACTACACCAACATGATGCGCGGTTTGGGTTGTACAGCGCCCGTTACATCACGGCAAGGCAATGGCCAAATTGTGATGGTGTGGACCCAAAAAATTTATGCGGCCCCCAATGTGTTTGGCTACTTTGCGCCCAATCACAAAGCACCTGAATCCTTGACCCCAGCACCTGAGCAAAAGTTGCTTCGCTCGGACGAGGTGCGAAGAAGAATTGGTGCTATCAGTTATGAAATGGAAATGCTCAACAACTTCACCAATGCGGGTTGTGAAATTGATGTGTTTGTGAAGGCAGTTGAAAAGTCGGACGAAGCGCTGATTGCTTTGTTGAGCGAAAGATTCTTCAAAGGCGCCATGCCAGCCACCTTGCGTTTAGGTGCCAAGAATTTATTGGCCAATGAATTGGCTACTCAAAACTCAGTGCAAAAATTTGCACGACTTCTTGAAGTGCTCATCAGCACACCCACATTTGGAGTTGTCAAATGACTGCACGCCGTGATTTTTTAAAGAAATTGTCTTTGGCCGCAGGCGCAGGTGTGGGCTTGGGTTCTAGCCTGTATTCCATGAGCAGTTTTTCGGCTGGCCTGACGGGTTACAAAGCTTTGGTGGTCATTCATTTGAATGGTGGCAACGATGCCAACGACATGATTGTGCCCATGGATGCGGCCTATTCAGATTACGAAAAATCAAGGCCCAGCATTGCTGTTAAAAAAGCAGGCTTGACGCAGTTGTCTGGCAGCTATTTGGGGCACAGCATGGGTTTGAACACAGCCATGGCGCCCTTGGCCAATGTGTTTAACAAAGGACGTTTGGCATTTTTGGTAAACGCTGGTGCTTTGATCAAGCCCACCACGGCGGCGGAGGTGCTCAACGGCAAAGCCACACTGCCTCCCTTTTTATATTCACACCCCGAGCAATCGCAATACATTCAAGGTTGGATGGGCGATGAAGATCCCAGTGGTTGGGGTGGCCGGGCCATTGAAGCACTGGGTGGCAATGCGGCCCTAAAGGCGCCTCTCATTGCCTTGAGCAGCAGCAACGGCACCTTGGTGTTGGGCCAGCGCAGCCGAATTGTGAATGCCAACACAGGCAATTCGCGTTACTTTGGTTCTGCCGACTTAACCGACTCCAACAACCGGTGGACGCAAATTTTGGAGTCCCTCACGCGGCTTCAATCGACGACCAATGTGGAAGCAGAATATGCGCGGACCTTTCGAGGTGCTTTTTTAGACACCAAAGAACTGGCCATTGCCAGCAAGTCGGCCACCGAGCCTGCGGCAACTTTCAAAGACAACGACATTGGCAGGCGCATGCGATTTTTTGCGCAGACCTTGCCTTACTACAAAGCCAGTGGTTCAACACGGCAGGTTTATTTCACCGAGTGGGGCAGCTTTGACACGCACGCCAATCAACGTAATTCCAACAACACCTCTGGCAACGACGACCAAGACACACAGTTGGCCCAATTGGCCGATGCTTTGGCGGCCTTTGACCAGGCCATCACGGCGGCTGGCATGGCCAACGAGGTGGCGGTGTTTGTCACCAGTGAATTCAACAGAACCCTAGACCCCGCTGCAGGCAATGGTTCTGACCACGCATGGGGCAGCCATTGGATGGTGATGGGCGGACAAGTGAACGGCGCCAAGATGTATGGCGATAAGTTTCCGTCATTGGTTTTGGGCGGTGTGGACGATGCACACAATGGCAAACGTGGTTATTGGGTGCCGCAAATGTCGAGTGACCAAGTGGCCGCAGATTTGTTGTTGTGGCTAGGATTGCCGCCAGAAAAATTAACCGAGGTGATGCCTAACCTGAAGAACTTCGCCAAGAAGAGCGTGGGGTTCATGAATGGCTGATATTTACCTCACAGAAGGCGATGACACCTTTGAACATGAAAAAGGTAAACCATGGGCCAATATTCGTGGGCTGGGTGGCAAAGACAAAATTATCATTCATGGTAATGCCAATGTTGTAGGCGGTGCCGGCGATGACACCATCATCAATGATGTGTTTGACTGGTTCAGTGGTGGTGTGGCCTATTGGGATTCACCAGCCAGTATTTACGTTGATTTAGAAGCAGGCTATGCCTTAGATGGTTTTGGTAGTCGAGACACATTAGTCAACATACGTTCTATACATACTGGCGGTCGAAGTGGCGACGTCATTCTGGGTTCGTCAAAGTCAGATCAGATTTTTGCCAATGGGTTCAAGCCGGGCAATAAAAACTCTGGCACCATCGAAATAAATTTACGTGGAGGCAATGACGTTGTCTGTTTCCACGACCTGCGTCTGCAAGATGTCAAGGTCACTGTGACATCCGACGGCAAAGCTGTCACGGTTACAAGTAATAGTGGCTATAGAGCAATTATTAGCAATGTAGAAGCATTGCAATTCATACAGCCCAGCCCCACAGGCGATGTTAATCAGACATACCAAATTAAGGACTTGATTGACTTTATCAAAGTGGGTGCCGCGACGCTAATTGACAAACCTACGGATGGTTGGAGCAACGGCTCAGCCAAGGCACTTACTTTCAGCTTCATGAATGCAGTGCCTGCGTATGGCGGTGGTGAAGGCGGCACTGGTTTTGTAGTGCCCAACGAGGCCTACAAACTTGCTGTGAACATGATCTTGGGACGCTTGTGGCTTGAAACAGGTTTGTCTTTTACAGAAGTTGCAGACACCGCCACGTCTTATGGTGATTTGCGATTTGGTACCAATCAGCAAACCACCACCAAAGGCTATGCCTATATTCCTGGGCAAACACCCGATGCTCGTGCAGGGGATGTGTGGCTGGACGTGGAAACCTTGCAGTTGTTGTCACCTGGCCAAGAGGGCTGGGAAGTGTTGCTTCACGAAATTGGCCATGCACTGGGCTTGTCTCATCCAAAGGCTGAGTCAAGTAGCACCACGGCCACCGTGCTTTTAGATGAATGGAATGACAACGGCTACACGGTCATGTCGTCTTTCCAATCGCCCAGCAAATTGTGGCAGTCTTGGTTTGGTGCACTGGACATTCAAGCGCTGCAATCTTTGTATGGCACCGGGCGGCCATTGGCCACAGGCAATGACTCTTACATGTTTGGCAACAGCCAGGGGCAGAGTTTGAGCACCTTAAGAGATGCGGGCGGCACAGACTTCTTAGACCTGTCTAAAAATTCGCTAGGTGCCTATGTCGATTTAAAGCCAGGCAGTTTTTCTTCCATTGGCATCACGGCACAGGGCTTTGGTGCTTACAACAATGTGTTCATCGACTCAAGTACCACCATTGAAAATGTCATTGGCACTGCTTATGACGATGTGATTTTTGGCAACGACGCAAACAACCTCATTTATGAGTGGGGCGGTAATGACGTGATCGATGGTCGGGGCGGTGTGAACACCGTGGTCTATGTGGGCAAAAGATCAGACTACAACATCAACACTTCTGAGATTGCCAAGCATTGGTTGGTGGAGGGCAAAAACGGTGCAATGGGCAGCGATGACCTGACCAATGTGAAGCTGCTTCAATTTGCAGATGCCAAGGTTTCCTTGGATGTGGATGGCAACCCGGCCATGGCGGCCAAAATGATTGGGGTGATATTGGGCGGCCAATGGGTGAGCAATTTGTTCATTGCAGGTTTGGCCTTAAGCGTGTTGGACACCGGCAGCACCCCTGCGCAATTGGCCAAGTTGGGGCTTGACTCATCCATGTTTGTGGGCATGGCGGGCTCGTCTGGCAACAAGGACTTTTACAATTTGGTTTATAAAAATGTGTATGGCGCATTGCCAGACGCAGCCACTTTGCAATCAGCCTTGGTTCAATTGGACTCAGGCGCTAAGACGCAGGCCGACATGGTTTTGCAAATGTTGGACACGGCTCAAAACCTTAAAAACATCGATTTGGTGGGTATTCAGCTCCATGGGTTTGACTACTTGAGCTAGGTCTTTAGGTCGGCTTCATCTGTTTTGAGGCCTTTGGGTGAAATTTTTTGAGCCTGTTGATAAATTCATATAGGAAGTGGTTAAAATCATTCCTATATGAATTCCGTCATCCGTGTTCCACTCAATACCAGCCCCGAGCAATTTGCCCGGCTAGAGGCTTTGCAAATTGAGTTCACCAAGGTCTGCAATGTTCTGGCGCCAGAGGTGAAACGCAGCCGCATTTGGAACAGAGTGGCCTTGCATCACATGCATTACCGAACTTTGCGAGAGCAGTTTCCTTCGCTGGGCTCGCAAATGATTTGCAATGCCATCTATGCGGTATCTCGCGCATCGCGCTTGGTTTTTCAATCTCCCCAAAGCCCATTCAATTTGGCCAAGCTAGGTGCAAAATCACTGCCTTTACTGCACTTTAACAACAGTTGCCCTGTTTACTTCGACAGGCACACACTGAGCATCAAGTCTTCCAAGCTGTCTTTGTTCACGCTGGACGGCAGAATGCATTTTGAGCTAACGCTCCCAGACTCGCAGCTTTTGCTCTTTAAAGTTGCCAAATTACGTGAAATTTCGCTAACTCGCAGGCTTGATGGTCTTTATGAGTTGGCTTTTTGGTTGGAAGCAGAAAATTCAGAGGCCTTGGAAGCCATGGACCCTGAATTGCAAGCTTTGAACCAAGAGGTGTCTGCCGAGTTGTTGGCTGCAGCCTCTTTAATTCCCAATTACCTGTCTATTGAGGTTGCCGCATGAAGCCTGAGTTACCCCCGTCTGAATTGGCTTTGGCCTTTAGCCCCATCAAACCCGCGTTGTACAAGGCGGTCGGCTTTAGTTTGATCATCAGCTTGCTGGCTTTGGCGCCAACGGTTTACATGCTCGAGGTCTACGACCGAGTGGTCAATAGCCGCAGCGGCATAACTTTGGTCATGCTCACTGTGGTGGTTGTGTTGATGTATGCCGTCATGGAAGTACTCGAAAAAATTCGCGGTTCGATGTTGCGTGCTGCTGGAGTTCAGCTGGACGATAAATTGTCTGAGCGGGTTTACAACGCCATGTTTCAGGGTTTCATGAAGCGCCAAATTGCAGTCAGCATGCAGGTCATGAACGACTTGCGCACGGTGCGAGAGTTTTTAGGCAACCCAGCTTTCACCGCAATGATGGAAGCGCCGATGGCCTTGGTTGCTCTGATCTTGATCTTTGCCATTAACCCCTATTTGGGTTGGGCTGCGGTGGTGGGCGCCATTGCGCAAATGAGCGTGGCCTGGTTGAATGAGCGCGCCATTCGCAAGCCCTTGAATGAGGCCAACCGCAGCGCTTCGGCCGCACAGCAATTTGCAGATGCCTCTTTGCGCAATGCCCATGTGATGGAATCTATGGGCATGTTAGATGCCGTGCACGCGCGCTGGCAAAAACGTCAGGCTGAGTTTTTAGGACATCAGGCCCAAGCATCGGAGGGCGCTGGCCTTTGGACGGCCATGAGCAAAATGATTCAACAACTGATGGGCTCATTGCTGTTGGGCTTTGCAGCTTGGCTGCTTTTGAAGAACGAACTCAATGGCGGTGGCGGCATGATGATCATTGCTTCTGTGTTGGGCGGCCGTGTGCTGGCACCTTTGGCTCAAGTGGTGGCCCAGTGGAATGCGGTGGTCAATGTGCGTTCTTCGTGGGGCAGGTTGGAAGCGTTGCTGTCGCAGATTCCTGCCAAACCTGAAGCGATGCCTTTGCCAGCGCCTAAAGGCTTTCTCACTGTAGAGGCTTTGGTGGCGGGCGCACCTGGCCAACAAGTGCCCATTGTGCGAGGCGTGCAATTTGCGGTTCAGCCTGGTGAGGTGCTGGCGGTTGTGGGGCCCTCTGCTTCGGGCAAAACAACTTTGGCCAAATTGTTGGTGGGCTTGTGGCCGGCCATCAGTGGCAAGGTTCGGTTGGATGGCGCCGACATTCACACTTGGGAAAAAGCCGAGGTGGGCCCGTATTTGGGTTATTTGCCACAAGGCGTTGAATTGTTGGAAGGCACGCTAGCAGAAAACATTGCCCGATTTGGCGATGTGGACATGGTGCAAGTTGAAGCTGCCGCACGTTTGGTGGGCGTGCACGAATTGATCATGTCTTTGCCAAAGGGCTACAAAAGCCCTGTCGGACGCGATGGTGCCATGCTTTCAGGCGGCCAAAGACAACGCGTAGGTTTGGCCCGTGCTTTGTATGGCAGGCCTGTTTTTGTGGTGTTGGATGAACCCAATTCAAGTTTGGATGAAGCTGGTGATGCTGCCTTGGCCAATGCTATTTTGGCGCTAAAGCAGTTGGGAACCACGTTTGTGATCATGACGCACCGAAGCAGTATTTTGGGAGTGGCAGACAAGATGCTGCTAATGCGCGAAGGCGCGCAACAAGCGTTTGGTCCGCGTGATGAAGTATTGGCCGCTCTGCAGAAAGCACAAGCATGAAAACGCCTGAATTTTTAAATCGCAATGAATTGTCGCGCACGCTTTGGGAACTCAGGCGTGAATTTGTAGTGGCAGGTATTTTCAGCATGGTGGCCAATTTGCTTATGCTGGCGCCCACCTTGTACATGCTGCAAATTTATGACCGCGTCATGGTGAGTCAAAGCGCAGGCACTTTGATGGTGGTGTCTTTGATTACCTTGTTTTTCTTTGGTGTACTCACATTTTCTGAATGGAGCAGAACGCGCTTGTTGGTTCGCACGGGCGTGCGCATTGATGAAATGCTAAGCCGCCGCTTATTTCATGCCAGTTATGAGGCCCATCTCAATCCGGCAGTTAGCAATCCGTCTAGAGCCTTCGGTGATTTGACAGAGCTTCGCCAATTTTTAACAGGCAATGGCATCTTTGCGTTTTTTGATGCGCCTTGGACACCGATTTACATTGCCGTGTTGTTTTTGCTGCACCCTTGGTTGGGTGTCATGGCATTGATTTTTGGTGCTGTGCAAACGGTACTGGCTTGGTGGGGCAACAAGGCCTCCAAACCTGCTCAGGCTGTGGCCAGCAAAGCCCAGCAAGAAGTAGGCGTTTATTTGCAAAGCAAGTTTCGCAATTCAGAAGTGCTTGAATCCATGGGCATGCTCAGCAGTTTGTACCGTCGCTGGGCCGCGAAGCACATGCATGCCATGGGGCGCAGTTTAGAGGCGCAGGCCGTATCTGGCAAAGTGGCTGCGTGGAGTAAATTTGTGCGATACACCCAGCAGTCTTTTGCTTTGGGGGGTGGTGCCTTGTTGGTCATTCAAGGTGAGTTGTCGCCCGGTGCCATGATTGCGGCCAACGTGCTCACAACCCGTGCCTTGGCGCCCATCGATTTGATGGTGGGTACTTGGGGCCCGTTTTTGAATGCACGAGAAGCATTTGCGCGTTTGAGAGATTTGCTAGAAGCCAATCCTTTGCGTCATTTGAAGCCCATGGGCACTACGCCGCAGGGCTCTGTGGTGTTGAAAGATGTGGTGGCTTCGGCGCCAGGACGTGATACGCCTATTTTGAAAGGCATTAGTGCCATCATGCCCACTGGCACCATCACGGTGGTGCTAGGTGCTTCGGGTTCTGGCAAGTCGACCTTGGCAAGGGTGTTGTTGGGCATTTGGCCACATGCCTCTGGAGAAGTGTTGTTAGACGACCAAGCCATTCGATTGTGGGACCGCATGGAACTAGGCCCGCACGTGGGTTATTTGCCGCAAGACATTGAACTCTTTGACGGCACCATTGCAGAAAACATTGCCAGAGCAGGCCAGATTGAATCTGAGAAAGTCATTGCCGCTGCAGAGGCTTCTGGCCTTCACAGCATGATTCTCAGATTCCCCAAAGGGTATGACACACCCATGGGCGAGGCCGGTGGCTTGCTGTCTGGCGGACAGAGGCAGCGTATCGGACTGGCGCGTGCCATTTATGGTGAACCCGCTTTGGTGGTTTTGGATGAGCCCAATGCCAATTTGGACGATGAAGGCGAAGCCGCTTTGGTACGCGCTGTTCAGGGTTTGAAAGCGAAAAACAAAACGGTGGTATTGATTAGCCACAGGCCCGGTATTGTGAGTGTGGCCGACCGACTTTTGATTTTGCACGAAGGTGCAGTGCATGCCAGCGGCCCACGCGATGGGGTGTTGGCGGCATTGCAAAAACAACGCGAAGAAGCGGCTGCCAACGCGGCAGCTTTGTCTCAGGCACAAGCGCCTGATCAAGCTTCACCCAATTCCAACTGATTACTGTCACATTGAATCGAGACTGTCATGGCACTGAATAATTTGAACAAAATACTCAAAGAAGCCGCACAAGATGCGAAAGTTGTGGGCGCTGGCGCTGAGGGAGAGCAAAGTGCTGCCAAGCCTTCATCAGATACATCTGCAGTAGCGCGAACTGGCCTTTGGGTTTTGGGGCTAGGCTTTGGTGGCTTTTTGCTGTGGGCTGCTTTAGCGCCTTTGGATGAGGGTGTGCCAACTCAGGGCATGGTGACCTTGGACACCAAACGCAAAACTGTTCAGCATTTGTCGGGCGGTATTGTGAAAGAGGTGTTGGTGCATGAAGGCCAACAAGTGAAAGAGGGCGATGCGCTGTTGCGCTTGGATGGTGCTGTGGCCAAGGCCAATTACGAAGCAGTGCGCCAACGCTACTTGGGCTACCGCGCCATGCAAAGCCGTTTGTTTGCAGAGCAAGCCAGCAGTGCTGCCATTGATTTTCACCCCGATGTGAAAGCTGCCATGAACGATCCTCTTATCAAGCAACAAGTGAACACGCAGCAGCAACTGATTCAAGCTCGGCGCGCTGCTTTGGCCGCTGACTTGCAAGGCATTGAAGAAAGCGTTCAGGGCCTCAAAGAACAATTGGGGTCGTATCAGAATATTTTGGTGCAGCGTCGCAGCCAATTGGCTTTGTTGAACGAAGAACTTACCAATACACGTGGCATGGTGAAAGAGGGCTATGCACCTCGAAACCGTCAGCTTGAATTGGAGCGCATGGTGGCCGAATCGAATGCAGCCATTGCAGACCTGTTGGGCAATTCATTGCGTGTGAATCGACAAGTGGCCGAACTTTCGCAACGCTCACTTGCTCGCAAGCAGGAATACCGAAAAGAGGTGGAGTCACAATTGGCCGATGTGACACGCGAAGTGCAATCGGATGCTGAAAAATTTGTAGCGGTTACAGCCGATTTAGATCGCATGGAAATTAAAGCGCCAGCTTCAGGTCAAGTGGTGGGCTTGACGGTGCAAACTGTGGGCGCCGTGTTGCAGCCTGGTCAGAAGTTGCTTGATGTGGTGCCAGACTCGCAAACACTTTTGTTGGAAGCACACATACCGCCGCATTTGATTGACAAAATGCACGCCGGTTTGTCGACCGATGTGCGTTTCAATTCTTTTGCAAACGCACCTCAATTGGTGGTGGAGGGCAAAGTTTTGTCTGTCTCGGGTGATTTGCTAAGCGACCCTGCCCAGCCCCAGTTTTCTTATTTCTTGGCGCGTGTTCAAGTGACGCCAGAAGGCATGAAAACTCTGGGTAAGCGCCAAATGCAACCTGGCATGCCCGCTGAAATTGTGATCAAAACAGGCGAGCGCTCTATGCTGACTTACTTGTTGCACCCGCTGGTGAAGCGCATGGCTTCGTCGCTGAAGGAAGAGTGATGCGAAACACATCAAATTTACTCAGGCCGTTAATTTTGAAGGGCATGGTGGCGAGTACCTTGGCGGCATCGGCCATGGTCGTATGTGCTCAGTCTGCAGTGATGGATTTTAGGCAGGTGTATCAAGCTGCGCTTGAGCAAGATGCCAGTATTCGGGCATCTCGTGCTGCTGCCGATTCGGGCCGCGAGCGTTTGCCTCAAGCGCGTGCGGGCTTGATGCCTCAGGTGTCTGCCAATGCAGGTCGAAACTTTAACGATTTGAATTCAACGTCTCCGAATATATTGGGAGAACTAACGACCACCAATGACAAGTATTTCAGTGACACCAAAGCTGTGCAGTTGCGCCAACCCTTGGTGAACATGCAACGCTGGCAGCAGTTTGAACAAGCTAAATTTTTGGTAGCAGAGTCGGAAGCTACCTTAGACCGCGACTTGCAAAATTTGGTGGTTCGCGTGGCGGGTGCTTATTTTGAATTCTTGATGGCCGACGAGCAGCTTGAGTTGGTGTTGGCGCAGAAGAAAATGTACACCGCACTGGTAGATGCAGCTAAAAAAGGTTTGGCGGCTGGGTCTGGCACACGCACCGACATTGACGATGCACAAGCACGTTTGGACATGGCTTCGGCCCAAGAGCTTGAAGCTAGGCAGAATCAAGATCAAACACGTCGTCAATTGGAAGTGTTGATTAACCAGCCAGTGGGCTCTGTAGCCAAACTCAATGTGCCCGCTTTGAAATTGGTGGGCCCGCAGCCTGCCAATTTGGACGAGTGGACTTTGAAGGCTGAGAAAAACAGCCCCGAGATGAAGGCCATGCAAGCGCGCCTAGATGCAGCACGCCGAGAGGTGAGCAAATCGCAAGCGGGCCATTTGCCCACTTTGGACGCCATTGCCCAGTGGTCTAACAGTGGCAGTGAAAACATCACGCGCATTAACTCGCGTTATGAAAACAAATCCATCGGTTTGCAGCTCAATGTGCCTTTGTATTCTGGTGGGTATGTGAATTCCACCATTCGCCAAGCAGTGGCCGAGCAAACGCGAGCCGAAGAATCGTTAGAAGCTTTGAGGCGTGATTTGGGTGTAAGGGTGCACAAAGAATACCGCGGAGTGAGTGAAGGTGTGATGCGGGTGCGTGCGCTTGAGCAAGCGGTGCGGTCGGCACAGCAGATGCTGATGTCGACGCAGATGTCATTGAAGGCGGGTTCGCGTACCCAACTGGATGTGTTGAATGCGCAGCAGCAATACACCTTGGCATTGCGCGATTTGGCGCAAGCACGACTTATTTATTTGATGTCCAAGGTGAAGTTGGCTTCGTTGGCAGGTGACGATGCGGTGGCTTCGGTGGACGATGTGAATGCCAGTTTGGTTGGGGTTTCGAGATAAAAAGCTACTTTAGTAGATATTTTTAGCTTCACTATGACAGTGCTTGTGCCTATAATTTGCAAATCGAAGTTTGAAACTTACATTTGCAAAAATGATCCCTCGAATTGCTGCTGAAACTTTAAAGCGATTGGCCAAGGGCTTTCCTGTGGTTGCGTTAACTGGGCCACGCCAGTCAGGCAAAACAACGCTTGCCAAATGGGTGTTTCAAGACAAGCCCTACGTGTCTTTGGAAAACCCCGACGAAAGAGAGTTTGCCAAAACCGATCCCAAACGCTTTTTGGCTAGATTTGCCCAGGGTGCCATCTTGGACGAGGTGCAAAGGTGCCCCGAGTTGTTGTCGTGGTTGCAAGGTTTAGTGGACGCGCGTGGCCAGATGGGTGATTTTGTGCTGACGGGCTCTACGCAATTTGAATTGATTGAGGGCATGTCGCAAAGTTTGGCGGGTCGAGTCGGGCGCGTGGAATTGTTGCCTCTCAGTGCCTTGGAGTTATCAGGCAGTGGTCAATTGCAAGCCACTTTGTCAGAGGCTTTGTTAACGGGAGGCTATCCCGCTTTGTTTGACAGGCTAGTATCGCCACAAGATTGGTTTGCCAATTACATGGCCACCTACATAGAACGCGATGTCCGGCAACTGGTTTCAGTGCGCGATTTAGGCCAGTTTCAAATGTTTGTGAAGATGTGCGCGGGTAGAACAGGCCAGCTTTTGAATTTGGCTGCGCTGGGTGCAGATTGCGGCATCAGCGCAGTGACAGCCAAGCAGTGGTTGAGTGTGCTCGAAGCCAGTTATGTAGTGATGCTACTTAAGCCGCACCATCAAAATTTTGGCAAGCGTTTGGTGAAGTCGCCCAAATTGTATTTTGTAGACGCAGCGCTAGCAGCTTGGCTCATGGGAATACGTGATGCAGCTACCTTAGAAATTCACCCTGCACGTGGCGCGTTGTTTGAAACTTGGGTGGTAGGTGAGTTATACAAACAAAGTTTGAACCAAGGCCTTGCATCGCCACTCTATTTTTGGCGAGACAGCACCGGACACGAAGTGGATGTGCTTGTAGAAATGCCACTGGGTTTGCGGCCTATCGAAATTAAATCAGGAACGACCTTTGCATCTGACTGGCTGTCCAGTTTGCAGAAGTGGCAGAAAGTTTCAAAAGAAAATCAGCAAGTGCCGCAATTGGTTTATGGCGGTGATGAAAGCTACGAGCGTGGCGGCGTGAAGGTTTGGAGTTGGCGTGAAAGTTGGAAGGCTGGCATATCAAGCGTGGAAGCTTAGCAATCGGACTACTTCTGCAAAACCCGCGCCGCGCTCTTGCTGGGTAATGTATTTCGGCAAGTGCTTGAGTTCTTTCTCAAAGCGTTTGATGTTGGCCACGCCTACGCTGTGCGTGAAATGCTCAAACATCACTTGGTCGTTAGTGGAGTCGCCCACGTAAACCCATTGGTCGAGTTCTTGGTTTAAATCTCTACCGGTTAGCTGTTTCAGAATCCATTGCGCACCATGCCACTTGTTATGGTCGCCAAACCAGGCGTTGATGTGGATGCTGCTGACTGTGGCTGTCATGCCTTCTTCTTGCAGTAGTTTTGTCACTTGCTGAATTTGCTCTTGTGACAAGTGATGAAATTCGCTGTGGTCAAACGCAATGTCGGTTTCCCGGCCGAGTGAGTCCTGTGCCATGAAGGTGCCTGGAATTTCTTGAAGCACGCGTTTTGCGATGCGCTGCATTTCTTGGAAGTTGTGCGTGCGAGTAGTCTCGTCCTGTTGGTAGATTTTGCGAACTTGGTTTTGCGTTTCATCGTGCAATAAAGCCACTGCGCCGTTTTCAGCCACCATGGCGTTGACTGGCCATGTGGATGCAAAGGGAATACTCCAACCTACAGGTCTGCCTGTGATGGGGATGACCATGAGGCCTGCTGCTTTTAGAGCTTGAAGTGCCTGAAGTGCATCGGGTGTGATGGCCCCATCTGTGGTGAGTGTGTCGTCAATGTCTGTGAAAACGCCCACTATTTTGGCGCGGGCGCTTTGGGGCCAAGACGAGAGTAGCTTCATGTTAGGACTTAGCACTTTCATCATTGGTATTCTTTTCAAATCGATAGCCTCGACGTCGTTCGAAAGCAAGGTATTCTTTTTCAGTGACAGGGTCAGAATAGCCTGTAGCTGAGGCTAATTGAATGTCGATGCCGTCCAGGCCTTGAAGATCTGAAACAGACTTCAGCCAGTTTTCTCTTGGAATTTGTTTATCAATAAAAGGTTTGAGATACGCGTCTAAATGACCATCGTTAGGGGATTCAATTTCTTGGGTAAGCGCATCTAAATAAGATTGCTTGTTTGTGCGCATCCAGTTCACAGACATGTTGGCTCGAAAGCAAAGCTCTGCATGAATAAGCAACATGGTGCGTCCGTTGCCATCAAGAAATGGATGTCCGTAAGCAAACATACCCATGATGAAGCCTGGTCTATTGTTCATTTCCTTTTTGTCATGAGCGAAAGACAGCCCCTCTGAGACTGCAAGCTTGCACTCG
>Ga0315909_10002610_pt1 | contig 22811 bp, 21 predicted proteins | sample LakEriMetagenome_11_FD_203527 | JGI IMG/M metagenome (GOLD analysis project Ga0315909, IMG submission 203527) | Freshwater fungal communities from buoy surface, Lake Erie, Ohio, United States - Buoy 2 MA125 | ecosystem: Environmental > Aquatic > Freshwater > Lake | place: USA: Lake Erie, Ohio...
GACCCGCATCTTCTCGACCACCATCGGCCACAATAACAAGACCGTGGAAGACGAACGCTACCTCGACCTCGTCGCCCGCGCCGTCCTCTGGTCGGTCGACAAGATCGACGCCGAAGGCAAGCCGGCCGCCGGCTACGGCGCCAAGAAGTAAACGGCTCCGCCGCCCTTCGAGACCCCGGTGCCCCCGGGGTTTTTTGTGGGCGGGTGGCACGAACCGCCGTCTGCCTTTGCCTTTCGGGCGTTCTTCCGCTGTCTTCGGGGCATGGAAATCATCATCATGGGCTGCGGCACGTCCCAAGGGGTCCCCTTGGTCGCCCATGACAACCCCGGGCTGGACCTGCGCAACCGCCGCAACTGGCGGACGCGCACCAGCGTGCACGTCGTCATCGAAGGTCACCACGTGCAGGTCGACGCCGCCCCGGAGTTCCGCCTGCAGTGCCTCAAGAACGGCATCCGCGACGTCGGGACCTTCATCCTCACCCACGGGCACGCGGACCACATCCTCGGGATGGACGACCTCCGGCAATTCTGCACCAACCAAGGCGGCGCGGCCATCCCGGTCTTCACGACGCCCATCGGCAAGCGGCGCATCGAAGCCATCTTCCCCTACGCCATCGGCGCGCCCGCCGCCTCCGGGTACGTCGCCCTCGACGTCGACCTGATGCCGAGCGAGCTGATCCTGCCGGGCGGCGGCATCGTCCGGTCGACCATCCTGCCGCACGGCAACGAATCGACGCTCGGGCTGGTCTTCGAGGAACCCTCGACCGGCGCGCGCTTCGCCTACTACACCGACTGCAAGGAGGTCACCCCGGAAGCCTTGGCGCTCGGGGCCGACGTGGACCTGGCCGTGATCGACGGACTGCGCCCGAACTTCCACCCGACGCACCTGTCGATCGACGAGGCCTGCGCGGCGGCGGTCGCCCTGCGGGCCAAGCGCGCACTCATCACGCACATGACGTACCAGATCGACTACGAGACTTATACGGCGAAGCTCCGCCGGACTTTCCCCACGGTCCGGCTATGCTATGACGGGAAACGCGTGAAGTTGGGCCGCTAAACGGCCGAAAACAGGCTTTAAACGGAGGCGGATTCGGCCCACAGTGGCCACCTCCCCATGAAAGCCCTCCTGCTCTCCCTCCTGGCCTCCGGCAGCCTCCTCGCGGCCGCCCCCGAGAAGCTCGCCCTCGAAGATTTCACCGACGCCAACGGCGGCAAGCCCGGCGCGGGCTGGACCACCGAGGAGGGCGGCGTCATCCACCTCACCCCCGGCAAGGGCACCGGCTTCCTCGTCTCCAAGAAGGAGTACGCGAACTTCGAGCTCGAGTGGGACTGGAAGCTCGCCGACGCCGGCAACAACGGCATCAAGTACTGGGTCGCCAACCTCAAGGACGCGAAGGGCAAGGGCGAATGGCTCGGCATCGAGTACCAGATGATCGACGACGACAAGCACCCCGACGGCAAGCGCGGAGGCTCGCACAATTCCGGCAGCGTCTACGACCTCATCGACTCCGCCAAGGACAAGGCCCTCAAGCCGATCGGCGAATGGAACCACAGCCGCGTCGTCGTGAAGGACGGCAAGATCGAGCACTTCCTCAACGGCAAGGCCTGCGCCGCGGTCGACACCAAGTCCGACGTCTGGAAGGCCGCTCTCGCCAAGAGCAAGTTCGCCAAGAAGGTCGGGTTTGCGCCGGGCAAGGGCAAGCTGATGATCACGGAGCACGGCGACCCCTGCTGGATCAAGAACCTGACCGTCACCGACCTCGACGCCAAGTAAGCGTCGGGCGACCGGCCCACAAAAAGCCCCGCGATGCGGGGCTTTTTTGTCGGCCGGCGCGGCGCCCTACTTCCGCTCGACCACCCAGATGTTGCGGTAGAAGACCGGGTTGCCGTGACCCTGGAGCTGGAAGGGGCCGGGCGCGGGCACCTCGGCCTTGAAGCCACCGCCCGGGGTCGCGCCCTTGAGCTCGAGACGATCCTGCACGACCACGCCATTGTGCTTCACCGTGAGGACGGCGTTGGCGGTCTTCTTGCCGGCCGCGTCGAACTTCGCCGCCGTGAATTCCATGTCATAGGTCTGCCACTGCAGCGGCGGGTAGCACAGGTTCACCTTCGGGGCGCTGTTCTTGTAGACCCCGCCGCACTCGTTGTCGACGCCCTTGAGGCCGAAGCTGTCGAGCACCTGCACCTCGTAGCGGTTCTGCACATAGACCCCGCTGTTGGCGCGGCCCTGGCCACGACCCAGGGGCTTGAACGGGAGGAGGAACTCGAGGTGCAGCGTGAAGTCCTGGAAGGCCTGCTTGGAAGTCGTGCCCGCGGCGAGCAGCTTACGCTCATCCAGGTGGCCGCCGTTCCACGCGTCGGCGTTGGAGCCGTCGAATAGGATGACCGCCCCGGACGGGGGCTGGGCCCCTTCGGTCGGGCTATGGCGCACGACGCGCTTGAGCACGAAGCCTTCGCCGTCGGCGGTCTGGCCGGAGAGGGTACCATCCTTGAGCTCGGCCTTGATCGCGCCGGCGAAGCTCACGCCGTCGCCGTTGCGCTTACCTTCGACCTCGGTCTTGGCGGAGCCATCCCAACCGGCACCGGGTAGGCCGCCCTTGTGCAGCACCAGGCGGAAGGTGTCCTTGCCGAGCGCGATGACGTCGGCCCCGAGCTTGTCGCCGCCGTACTCACCCTGCAGGAGGAAATCGGGGCCGGCGGTCTCCGGCGTCAGGTAGGTCGGCTCAGCGGGCGGGGCGCCGGCCTTGGGGGCGTCGGCGGCCACGGCCGATAGGAGGGACGCGCAACCGGCGCCGAAAAGGAGGGGGAATCGCATGGGGGTGGTCAGTGAGTCAACGCGGGGAGGTTTTGGTTGCGTGTCTACGGGATGAATTTCCGTTCGCGCAGCCACTCGAGCGACTGCTGCTGCCAGGCATCCCAGGAAGGGCCCTTGTAGCCATTCAGGCCATGGCCGCCGTTCGGCAGCTCCAGCAGTTTCGAGGGCACGCCCTTGGCCTGGCAGGCCTGATGGAAGAGGCGACTGTTCTCGATCGGGACCGGCTTGTCGTCCAAGGCGTGGGCGAGGAAAGTAGGCGGCGTATCCTTCGTCACCTGCTTCTCGTTCGAGAAGAGGTTGGCCAGCTCCTCGGTCGGGCTCGGCCCGAGCAGGTTCTTCTTCGAGCCGCCATGCGTACCCACGCTCATGGTCACGACCGGGTAGACCAGGATCGCGAAATCCGGCCGGGTCTCCGGAGTGAAATGCGTCGCCGCGGTCGCTGCAAGGTGGCCACCGGCGGAGAAGCCGATGATGCCGACCTTCTTGGGGTCGATCTCCCATTCGGCGGCGCGGACGCGCGCGGTCTTGATCGCCTCCTGCGCGTCCAGCAACGGAACGAAGGGCCGGCCAGCGGGCAATCGATACTCGAGGACCAGGCCGGTGATGCCGCTGCGGTTGAGCCACTGGGCGATGCCGTGGCCCTCACCGCCGACCACCAGACCACCGTAGCCGCCCCCGGGACAGATGACCACCGCCGCACCGTTGGGCTTTTCAGCCAGGTGCAGGGTGAGCCGCGCCTTGGCGGAGGAGGAGAATTTGCCATCCCCCTCGGGGGCATCGCCCTTCCAGAGCGGGAGCACCAAGCGATCCGCGGCAAAAGCCGAGAGAGCGCAGAACAGGGGTAAAAGGCGGGAGAGACGCATGGGGTGGGGTCGAGGCAGGATAGTCCCGCCCGCGGCGGGGGCAAGACCGCCGAAGCAGCAAAAGCGGCCCCGTGGTACGCGGTTTTCCGCCGCCCGGACGCGCCCGCCGGCCCCGCCCTGCCCTGTCCCTCTTGCCTTTCGGGCCCGCCTTCGTTCTCCTTCCCTTCCCGTGTTCGCCAACCTCACCGAGAAACTCACCAAAGCCCTCCGCGACCTCCGCGGCCTGTCGAAACTGACCGAGGACAACATCGCCCCCGCCCTCGTCGAGGTGCGCTCGGCCCTGATGTCCGCGGACGTCAATTTCAAGGTCGCCAAGGACTTCACCGAGCGGGTCAAGGTCGCCTGCCTCGGCACGGCCGTGGTCGAGTCCGTCAATCCCGGCCAGATGGCCGTCAAGGTCGTCTCCGACGAGCTCACCAAGCTCCTCGGCGAGGGTGAACGCCCGATCGACCCGCGCCGCCCGCTGCGCGTCCTGCTCGTCGGCCTCCAGGGCTCCGGCAAGACCACCAGCGCCGCCAAGCTCGCCAAGCACCTCGTGAAGAAGGAAGGCCTCCGCAAGCCCTCCCTCGTCGCGGCCGACTTGCGCCGCCCTGCGGCGATCGACCAGCTCGAGACCCTGGCGAAGAACGAAGGCTTCGACTTCCGGGCGGACCGCGCCGCCACCGACGTGGCCGCCATGGTCGGCCGCCTCGTCAAGGAAGCCGAGGCCGCCGCCGCGGACCTCGTCATCGTCGACACCGCCGGCCGCCTGCAGGTCGACGGCGACCTCATGGAGGAAGTCCGCCGGGTGCGCGACGCCTTCCAGCCGCACGAGGTCTTCCTCGTCGCCGACGCCGCCCTCGGCCAGCAGGCCGTCGACGTGGCCAGCAAGTTCCACGAATCCACGCCGCTCACCGGCATCATCCTGACCAAGCTCGACGGCGATGCCCGCGGCGGCGCGGCCCTGTCGATGAAGTCCGTCACCGGGGTGCCGATCCGCTACATGGGCACGGGCGAGAAGTCCGGCGACTTCGACACGTTCCACCCCGACCGCATGGCCCAGCGCATCCTGGGCATGGGCGACGTGGTCTCCCTCGTCGAAAAGGCCCAGGAGGTCGTCGACCAGAAGGAGGCCGAACGCCTGGCCGAGAAGATGCGCAAGGCGGACTTCGACCTCGAGGACTTCCTCGCGCAGATGCAGCAGATGAAGAAGATGGGGCCCCTCGGCGACATCATGAAGATGATGCCGGGCATGGGCAACGTGCAGGTCGGCGCCAAGGAGGAGAAGATGCTCGGGAAGACCGAGGCCATCGTGCTCTCCATGACCCGCAAGGAACGCCGCAACCCCGACATCCTGAACGGCTCCCGCCGCCTGCGCATCGCCAAGGGCTCGGGCACCCAGGTCAGCGACGTCAACGCGCTGATCAAGCAGTTCTCCCAGATGCGCGAGATGATGCGCATGATGAAGGGCGGCAAGGGCAAGGAGCTGATGCGCCGCATGGGCCAGATGGGCGGCGGCCGCGGCGGCTTCCCCGGCGGCGGTTTCCCCGGCATGCGCTGATCGCCATGTCCCGCATGCATCCCTTCGACCCCGCCCTGCTTTCGCGGCGCGGCTGGATCTTCGACTGCGACGGCACCCTGGCCGCGTCGATGTGGATCCACCACCGCAGCTGGACCCACATCATCAGCCAGCAGCTCGGCCGACCGTTCGACTTCCCTTGGCCGCTCTTCTGCTCGATGGGCGGGATGTCCGCGGTCGACACGTGCAAGCGCCTCAAGGCCGAGTACGGCTTCGACCTCGACGTCGACCGGCTGCTCGCCGACGGGCATGCCTTCCTGGAGGAGCACCTCGAGAAGGACGTGACCGCCCGCCCCGAGGTCGTGAACATCGTCCACCACGTCCGCGGGCTCGGCCACAAGACCGCCGTCGCCTCCGCCGGCCGCAAGGCCCACGTGCACACGACGCTCAACCGGATCGACATCGCGCACCTCTTCGACGCCATCATCACGGCCGAGGACGCGGCGCGCTCCAAGCCGCACCCGGACCTCTTCCTCGCCGCCGCCGCGCGCATCGGCGTGGACCCGGCCGACTGCGTCGTCCTCGAGGACAGCCCGCGCGGCAAGGAAGCCGCCGACGCGGCGGGGATGGCGTGCATCCTGGTCGAGCCGGCCTGACGTGAGGTAGGGGCAGCACCGCGTGGTGCCCGAGTAACATCCATTCAAACAGGGCAAGGTACGGTCGTATCCCAAACAGTACTGCACCTTTCGGTGAATAGGGTAAAATAGAACGAAAGATGAATGCTATCCATGCATGATTTTATCGTTCCTCCCTAGCAGGCTTCTCATCGTTTCAACGTATCATGAAGAAGAAGCACCTCAACGTCCACCCGGGCGAACTGCTCCGCGAGGAATTCCTGACCCCGCTGGGGATCACGGCCTATCGCCTAGCCAAGGGCGCCCGGCTACCCCATCAGCGCGTGAACGAAATCCTCAAGGAACGACGGGGCATCACCGCCGAAACCGACCTGCACCTCTGCGCCTACCTCGGGCTTGAGCCAGGCTACTGGCTGAGGGCCCAGCTGTCCTATGACCTCAGGCAGGCCGTGAATACCATCGGCACTAAGGTAAAGGCCACCGTCAAGCCTCTCCGGGCTTAATCTCCGCCAGGCGAAAGTCCAAGGTACCGATGGTCCGAGGAATGGAATTGGCTAGGTTCGCACGGGTCGATGTCGCCAATGATGCCACGTGCACGGCGGACTTTCGACGCCAATGCCAGGCTAGATTGAGGTGTCCGTAGAGTTCCGCCAAGCCGGCGGCGAGTACGCGATCGTCGAAATCGGCCAATCCAACCTGCGTCCGGAGATTGGTCACCACGAGCCGTGCTTTCTCCAATTCCGCGATCATCACGGGATTACCCGGAGGCCGCGCCCACCAGGTCCACGGGCGGAACCACCATCGCACCGGCGGGGGCGTCTCCTCCGCCCCTTGACCCTCGGCATCCGGGCCCTCAAGCAAGCGCAAGCCCGGGACCAACCGCGGCACCAGGCTGCACTGAGCCTCAAAATCATCCTGGGATTCTACGGATACCTGCTCCACCGACTTGGCACGGTAATGCCAAGCGCAGTTCAAGTGCTCGAAGACATGGCCAAGCCCGATCGCGATCGAAACATCCTCATCTTCGTCAACCCAACGGGCACGGACCTCTCTCAGCATGCCTTCCAGATGCACCCTCGCCTCATTCAGTTGAAACGATGTCTCCACACGGGGCATGCCTGGGTCGGACATGATCTGACGTTAACCCGCGCCGCCCCTCCGCACCAGAGCGAAACAACCCCCTAAAATGAAGCAGGACGGCCGATGGCCGTCCTGCATGTTCAAGGGCCCACGTGCCCCCTCGCTGAAGTTACTTCTTCAGCTTGGCGCAGAAGCGCGCGAGGCGCTCGAGGCCTTGGGCGATGACCTGGTCGGAGGTCGCGTAGCTCAGGCGGATATAACCTTCGGAGCCGAACGCGGAACCGGGGACGACGGCCATCAGTTCTTCCTCGAGGAGGCGGTCGGCGAACTGGGTCGAGGTCAGGCCGAAGGACTTAATGTTCGGGAAGAGGTAGAAGGCGCCCTGCGAACGGTAGCAGGTCAGCCCGGGGATGGCGTTGAGGCCGGCGAGCAGGTTGAGGCGGCGCTTATCGAAGACCGCGCCCATCTCGGCGAGGGAGGCCTTGGCCTTGTCGGGATGCTGGTGGACGGCCAAGGCGCCGAACTGGGCGAAGGTGGTGGCGTTGGACGAGATCTGGCTCTGGAGGTCGGCCACGGCGGCGGCGAGGGGCTTGTCGGAGGCGACCAAAGTGCCGAGGCGCCAGCCGGTCATGGAGTAGCTCTTGGCGTAACCGGAGACGGTGATGGTCAGGCGGGCGGCCTCCGGCGAGAAGGTCGCCGGGCTGCAGGTGGTCTGGCCGTCATAGACGAGGTTCTCGTAGATTTCGTCGGACATGATCCAGACGTTGGCCTTCACGCAGATGGCCACGAGGGCCTCGAGTTCGGCACGGGAGTAGACGGCGCCGGTCGGGTTGGACGGGCTATTGATGATGACCATGCGCGTCTTGGGGGTCAGCGCGGCGCTCAGCTGGGCCGGGGTGATCTTGAAGCCGGTGACGTCCTCGGCGTTGACGACGACGGGCGTGCCGCCGGCGAGCTTAACCATCTCGGGGTAGCTCACCCAATACGGGGCCGGGATGATGACCTCGTCGCCGGCGCTGATCGTAGCGAGGATGGCGAGGTAGCAGGACATCTTGCCGCCCGGGGACACGACGACGTTGGCGTCGGCGATGCCGGTGAAACCGCGGCGGGTGTAGTCCTCGGCGATGGCCTTACGGAGCGCGGGGATGCCGGGGGTCGGGGCGTACTTCGTCTGGCCGTCGGCCAAGGCCTTGGCGCAGGCGTCCTTCACGAACTGCGGGGTGTCGAAGTCGGGCTCGCCGACGCCGAAGCCGACGACGTCCTTGCCGGCGGCCTTGAGGGCCTTCGCCTTGGCATCGACGGCGAGGGTCGGTGAAGGGGCGACGTTGCGGGCCCAGGAGGAGAGAGCGGGATTCGACATGGCGGAGAAGGCCCAAAAGCAAGGGGAAGCCCTGCGGGAGGCAAGGAAAAGGTGCGAAACCGAGCGTAACCGCCGGTGGCCGACAGGTCGGCAGGCGACTCAGACGTCGATGGCGTCGTCGACCGGCTTCGGGCCACGCGGGCCACCCTGCCCTCCGGCCGGCGGCACAGTCTGCGCGGTCGCCGAAAAAGCGATAAACCAGGAACCGATGGAAATCACTAAGGGAGCGAGCCAGGGAGAGGGGACCTGCACCCCGGCCATGAGGCCCCGGCAAACCAACTGGAGCATGAGGACGTTGGTGACGTACATGAGGCCGAAGGTGACCAAGGCCTGGGTCGCCCGCTGGGGAAGCCGGAGCACCAGGAGGAAGGGCGCCGACAGGAAGAGTAGGAAGACCATCACGAACGGACGGACGAGGACGTTCACCACGCCGAGCAGCAGGGCGATCCAAAGGGTGTACAAGGGGTCGTCGAATGTGACCAGGCCGAGCTTCCGGGCCAGCAGGATGCTCAGCGGCAACGAGAAGAGGCGCAGGAGCAGGAGGAGGCAACCGAGACCGGCGGGCATGACGGCCCGCACCTTACCACAAATCGTCCCGGCGTCCAGCGTAACCCGGGGCGCCCCGGCCGTTTTATAATAGGATTAAGAGTCGCTCAGCGGGCGTGGCGGACGTCCTCCCCGGAGAGAAGGAAGATGACCTGCTCGGCGATGTTCTTCGAGTGGTCACCGATGCGCTCCAGGGCCTTGGAGATGAAGATGAGTTCTACGTGCGAGGCCGAGACCTTGGCCGCGTCCCCCGACTTCCCGAAGAGTTCCTCGTAGTTCCGGCGGTTCAGGGCGTCGATCTCGGCGTCCCGCTGGAGGACCAGCCGGGCCTTCGCGATGTCGCCCTCGATGAAGCTGTCGATCGCCAGCCGCAGGACCTCGCAGGCGATGATGCCCTCGGCCGGGACGTGCAGGAGGTCCTTCAGCGGCCCGCGTTCGGAGATGACCATGGCGCGCTTGGCGATGACCGAGGCCTCGTCGGCGATGCGCTCGAGGTCATGGCCGATGTCGCGGGCGGCGAGGAGGAGGCGGACATCGCTGCCCATCGGACCGAAGAGCGTCAGGTAGCGCATGATTTCGCGGTCGACGCGCTTCTCGAGCTCGTCGACGCGGTCGTCCATGCCGCGGACCTGGAGGGCCAGGGAGTCGTCGCCGTTCTCGACGGCGCGAAGCACGAGGCGGGTCATGTCGAGCGAACGCTCGCCCATCAGGATGAGGTCGTCCCGGAGCTGGCGGAGTTCGTCGTGGAAGAAGCGTTGCATGGTCTTTTGGTTTTAGAAATCAGCCGAAGCGGCCCGAAATGTAGGCCTCGGTCTGCGCCTGGGAGGGGTTCATGAAGATCTTCTCGGTGGTGTCGTACTCGATCTGCTTACCGAGGTAGAAGAACGCGGTGCGGTCCGAGACGCGGGCGGCCTGCTGCATCGAGTGGGTCACGATCACGATGGTGAACTGCTCCTTGAGCTCGTGGATCAGCTCCTCGATCTTGCCCGTGGCGATGGGGTCCAGGGCCGAGCAGGGCTCGTCCATCAGCAGGATCTCCGGGCGGTTGGCGATGGCGCGGGCGATGCAGAGACGCTGCATCTGGCCGCCGGACAGGCCCAAGGCGCTGTCGTCGAGCCGGTCCTTGACCTCATCCCAAAGGGCGGCCTTGCGGAGCGAGGTCTCGCAGGCCTCCTCGAGCAGGGCCCGGTCGCGGACGCCGACGACGCGGAGGGCGTAGACGACGTTCTCGAAGATCGACTTGGGGAAGGGGTTGGACTTCTGGAAGACCATGCCAACGCGCCGGCGCAGGGAGATGACCTCCAGGCCCGGGTCGTAGATCGAACGGCCGTTGATGGTGATGTCGCCCTCATGGCGGATGCCGTCCACGAGGTCGTTCATGCGGTTCAGGTTGCGCAGGAGGGTGGACTTACCGCAACCGGAGGGGCCGATGAAGGCGACGACTTGGCGCTCGGGGATATCGAGCGAGATGGCCTCGAGGGCCTTCTTCTGGCCGTACCAGAAGCCGTAGTCGCGGATACTGATGTAATCCTTGCGGCCCTCGCGTTCGGCGGCGGGGCGGACTTGGATGCGGGAGGTGGAAGGCGGGGTCATGAGCGAGGGCATGAAGAAATCGTCAGAAGGAGGCTCCCTTGAAGCGGGCGCGGAGGCGGTTGCGAATCCAGATCGCGCCGAGGTTCAGGCAGACCACGAGGATGATCAGCAGGAGGGTCGTGGCGAAGACCATCGGACGGGCGGCGTCGGAATCCGGGGACTGGAAACCGAGGTCATACACGTGGAAACCCAGGTGCATGAACTTGCGATCCATGTGCAGGAACGGGAAGGACCCGTCGAACGGGAGGGACGGGGCCAGCTTAACGACCCCGACGAGCATGAGGGGGGCGACCTCCCCCGCACCACGGGCCATGGCGAGGATCACGCCGGTCAGGATACCGGGGGCCGAGGCGGGCAGGAGGATGTCGCGGATGGTCTGCCACTTGGAGGCGCCGGTGGCCAAGGAGGCCTCGCGCATGCCGCGTGGGACGGCCGCCAGGGCTTCCTCGGTCGCGACGATGACCACGGGGAGGGTCATCAAGGCCAGGGTCAGCGAGCACCAGAGCAGGCCGCCCGTTCCGAAGACGGGCGTGTTGTTGTTATACTTGAGTTGATCGGCGAAGAAGAGCTGGTCAATCGTGCCACCGAGGACGTAGACGAAGAAGCCGAGCCCGAAGACGCCGAAGACGATGGAGGGGACGCCGGCGAGGTTGTTGACGCTGATGCGCACGATGCGGAGGACGGCGCCCTGCTGTGCGTATTCGCGAAGATAAATGGCGGTGATGACGCCGAAAGGCGTGACCAGCAGGCTCATGAAGACCGTCATCACAAGCGTGCCGAAGATTGCCGGCATCAGGCCGCCCTCGGTATTGGCCTCGCGCGGCTCGTCGAAGATGAACTCGGCGAGGCGGGAGCCGTAGAGTTTCACGCGGCCCCAGGTATCGAGGCGGTTGGGGAACCAAGCACGGATGACCTGAGTGAGCGGCACGACAACCTCGCGGCCGGCGGCATCCTGGGCGACGAGCTTGGCCACCGCTCCGCCCGCCGTGACCTTGGCGGCCTCGGCCTGCAGCAAGGCGTAGCGCTCCTCGAGGACCGCGATTTCGGCCTTCCGGGCGGCGACCTCGTTGGCCAGCTTGAGATCCTCGGCCCGGCGCAGGCCCACGCGGGCTTGGTCCATGGCGGCGTTCACGTCACCGATGCGGTGGCGGGTGATCTCGACCAGTTTCTCGCGGACGGCGGAAGCCGCGGCGACCTCGGCCTGGAAAGCACCCTGGAAGGCCGGCTCCGCAATCGCGACGACCTTGCCGTCGGACTTACGCAGCGACTGCGGACGGACGAAGGCCGGGCCGTTCTCGACGCGCTCCAGACCGAGGACGTCGGCCGGGAAGCTCTCGGACTTGATTTTGGCTTCGTCGATCCAGAGGTAGGAATTGCCGTTCAGTTCACGGAGGCCGACCTGGTACTGGCGCTCGTACTTCGGCTGGTCGGCGGGAGAACCCGCGCGAATCCGCCGCTGGGCGAGCTGGCCGATGAGGACGCGACCGTCATCGACCTGCGCAACGGGTACGGGCGGAGCCCAGAAAACCGTGGCGCCATTCATGAGAACGAGCGCGAGCAGGCCAATGACCATGCCGAGGCCGACGATTAGGCCCAGGCCGCTGAACCAGACCCAGGCTTCGCCGCGGGGAGTGCTGCTGTCGGAAGGGTCGGCCATGGTCAGACGACTTTATAGCGCTCCCGCAGGCGCTGGCGGAGGATTTCCGCGACGGTGTTGAGCACGAAGGTGAGGAGGAAAAGGCAGCACGCGCCGAGGAAGAGGGCGCGGTAATGGGTGTGTCCGGCGGCCGCCTCGGGCAGCTCGACGGCGATGTTGGCCGACAGCGTCCGCATGCCGCTGAAGGGGTTTAAGTCCATGACCGCCGTGTTGCCGGTGGCCATCACGACAATCATCGTCTCGCCGATGGCGCGGCCGAAGCCGATCATCACCGCCGAGACGATGCCCGACACCGCGGTGGGCACCACCACGCTCCAGACGGTCTGCCAGCGGCTGGCGCCGAGCGCCAAGGAGCCCGACACGAGGGAGTCCGGGACGTTGGAGAGCGCGTCCTCCGCGATGGTGAACACAATCGGGATGACCGCGAAGCCCATCACGAAGCCGACCACGAGAGAGTTGCGCGAGTCATACGTCGCGCCCGTCGTCTGCCGCCACCACTCCCGGAAATCGGCGATGGGGAGACCCGTCGCGGTGTCCTTGACGGTGAAGAAGAAGGACTCGACCGCGGGGCCGGCCTGCCAAGCCGCCCAGGCGCACAGGGCGAGGAACGGGAGCAACCAGAGGAACTCCATGCCCGGCTTGACCTGCCGGCGGACTGGCTGGGGCAGCACGGACCAGAGAAAGCCGGCTGAAATCGCCGCGGGCGCAAGGATGCCGATGGCGCAGAAGAGCGAGACCAGCCGGGGATCGACGAGCGGCGCCAACCAGAGACCGGCGAGGAAGCCTAGGACGACCGAAGGCAGCGAGGCCATGACCTCCATGACCGGCTTGACCACCTGGCGATACTCAGGACGAAGGAACTGCGAGACGTAGACCGCGGCGGTGAGGGCGATCGGCAGGGCGAAGAACAGCGCGTAGAACGTGCCCTTGACCGTGCCGTAGAACAAGGGGACGAGCGAATACTTTGGCTCAAACTCATCGGAGCCTGCGCTGGACTGCCACGCGTAGGCCGGGCCGGAGGCTCCTTCGTACCAGATCTTACCGAAGAAGGTCCGCCACGAGGATTCCGGGTGATGGTCGACAATCGCCCAGCGATGGAGCTGGCCATCGGCGGTGAGCGCCGTGATGCGGTCATAGCCGCCCGCGAAGGCCACCTGCCGAAGCGGCGCGGCGGGGGCCGGACCCTCCCAGCGGACCGTGCCGGTCGTCATATTAATCAGCTGGAGCCGGCCAGCCGCGGCGGCGAGGTAGCATTTGTTGCCGACGGCGGCGTAGATGCCTTGGCCGGCACCGGCCAGCGGCTCACCGTCGTGGATCTTACCCCAGCGCCGCAGACTCTTGCCGTCGGGCTGGAGCTGCGGGTACATCGACCAGACCTGCTGAGCGCCGGCGCGGTCGACGACGACCACCGAGACGTTGCCGAAGATCAGGCCGGCGGCGGCCACGGCCGGATCGGCCGCGCCCTTGAAGGGCGTGAAGGACTGGAGGAAGGTGAAGGCCGCGCCGTCGTCGGCGTAGGCGCGGACCTCACCGGATTTACCGATGACGAGGAGCGACTCCGCGGTGGAAGGGAGCAGGACTTGGTCGACCGAGGCGGCGTCGGCCGCCACGACGAACGGTGCGGAGACGGTGACCTTACCCTTGCCGCCCAAGCCCTTGCGCTCGGTCAGGCGAACGGCGGTCAGCAGCGGCTTCCCGCCATCCTCCTGCCGAACCAGCAAGAGGCGGGACTGCGGACCTTTCGCATCCCAGACATCGACGCACGGCAAGCCGGCGCGACCGATGGCGACCGGCTCGAGGGGCGTCACGACGGGCTCGACGGTGCGCTTACCGGCGTCGTCGAAGGTCGAACGATAGACCACGCGGACCTCTTGAACCGTGCCATCCGAAAGCCCCAGGAAGACCAAGCCTGTGCGCGGGTAGCTCCGGACCGCCGTCACGCGCCGATCGCCGAGCGCGGGTGTCCACTCGAGCAACTTCGTCCCGTCCTTGGCCCGCTGGAAGAGGATGCGGCCGTCCCGGCGAACGACGAAGGGAAACTCACCATACTCGTCTTCGCCGAAAGCGACCGCCTCCGCCGGGACGGTGAGCGCCGACTCCGGCGAGACCTTGGCCCCAACGAAAAGCGGGAAGACCTGGAAGATCAGGAAGCCCAGCATGCCGAGCACCGCGACGACCACGCCGACGCCGCCGATGCGGATGAGGCGTCCCATCCAACGATCGGCGGCCAAGGTCAGCGGACTGACCGTGAAGCGCGACTCCGGCGCAGGCGCGGGCATTTCGTCGGATGTCGCCATCGGGTTACGATCGGGTGTCAGGGTTTCCGGCAAAGGGAAAGGCGGGGTTATCCCCGCCCGGGAGGACCCGAGACCGCACCGTCGCGCTTGATAGGCCGACCCCGGAGGGCGTGGCGGCGACGATGCGATTTCGAGACCAAGCTTATTCGGCGCTGTAGAACTTCAGCGAGGCGCGGCCTTCGTCGGCGACGTCGGCCGGCAGCGGGAAGTAGCCGTCCTTGAGTACGATTTCCTGGCCCTGCTTCGAGAGCACGAAGGTGATGAACTCGCTGGTGAGCTTGTCCATCGGGCGGGCGGGCGCCTTGTTCACGTAGACGTACAGGTAGCGGGACAGCGGGTAGGAGCCGTTGAGACAGTTGGCGTAGTTCGGCTCGACGAACGAGGCGCCAGCGGCGGCGAGGGGCAGGGCCCGGACGCCGGAGGTGGCGTAGCCGATGCCAGAGTAGCCGATCGCGCCGACGTCGGCGGCGATGCCCTGAACGACGGAGGACGAGCCGGGCTGCTCCTTGATGGTGTCCTTAAAGTCGCCGTTCTTCAGGGCGACTTCCTTGAAGTAGCCGTAGGTGCCGGAGGCGGAGTTGCGGCCGAAGGAGGAGATGGTCTTACCGGCGAGGGCACCCTTCTGGTCGAGGGCACCCCAGGTGAGGACGTCCTGACCACCGCGCTTGCGGGTGGAGGAGAAGATGCCGTCGACCTGGGTGAGCGAGAGGCCCGCGACCGGGTTATCCTTGTGGACGAAGACGGCGAGGGCGTCGATGGCGACGGCGATGCGGGTCGGCTTGTGGCCGAACTTGGCGGCGAAGGCGGCGATCTCGGTGGACTTCATCTCGCGGCTCATCGGGCCGACCTGCGCGACACCGGAAGCGAGGGCGACCGGAGCGGTGCCCGAACCCTTACCTTCGACCTGGATCTTCACGTTGGGGTAGGCGGCCTTGAAGCCTTCGCTCCAGAAGGTCATCAGGTTGTTGAGCGTGTCGGAGCCGACCGAGTTGAGGTTGCCGGAGACGCCGGAAGCCACGGCGTAAGCCGGGAGCTTCGGGTCGACGACGACCGCGTCGGCGGCCTGCACGGTGACGGCAGTCGCAGTGAGGGAGAGGAGGGCGAGGGAGCGGAGTGCGGTGTTCATGGGAAGATTACGCCGACATCATCCCATGCGATTGTTACGGTTTCGTGGCGGCAGGGTGTTACTTGGGCAATAGGCCACCCCTCCCCAAAACACCCGGTCCCGGCCGTTTATTTCAGAAATTCCTTCAAAAGGGCCACCGAACGCGCCTCGGCCTGAGGCAAGGGCACGCCCGCCGGCACTCCCGGACGCTTATGGCCGATCTTGGCGAGCCAAGCGTCGCGCAACAGGTTGGCGCTCTGTTGGAGGAGACGCCATTTCGCAGGCTCCGCCATCGCGACGTCGACCTTCCAACGCATCAAGGGAGCCAGTTGCGTCCAGATCGCCGTGGCCATCAGCAGATGACCTTCCGGTCCAGGATTCAGATTGTCCTTCGCGAACACGAATCGCGGGTCGGCCTGTTTCGCGGCCACGATGGCCTCGCGCAGGGCTGGTCGTGCGTCGACGACCCACCATCCCGCGGGACGCTGCGCCACCAACCATTGCGCGTAGCTATCCAACACGCCGTCGTAGACCGGCACCTTCGGCAGATCCGCGCCGAACAAAGGCGGCGTCAGGTGCACGACTTTCGCGCCTGCGCGGACGCAGGCCGCGTGCAGGCGCAGCTGACCTTCACGGAACGCGCGCGTGCGGTCCGGGTCGGCCGGCAGGTAGAGACCGTCGTTACCGCCGTAGCAGGCGAGCACGAGGGTCGGTTTGAAGAGCTCGAGCGCGCGCGCCAGACGCTCGTGCACGTCGGGCCGGGGAAAAGCGCCGCCGGCATGACCGGCCTCGCTGAGTCCGCTCGCGGTCTCACCGGGCAACGCGGCGTTGACGATCACCGCACGCGCCAGGCCCTTCTGCGCACGGATGGCCGATTCGACGTAGACGGTCCAACCGCCGATGTAGGCCAGGTTGTCGCCGAGGATCAGGATGCGCGTCTCCTCCTGGTCGGCCCGCAAGGGCGCAACGCACCAGGCGAGGAGGATCAGGAATGCGCGCAGCATCCCGACAAGATGACTTTTCCCGGCGGGCGGGAAAAGCCGAATCCGGACGAGTTATTAACGCCCCCACCCTACCCCGCCGTCCACATTCGGCTTCTCCCAGGCGACCCGCAGGGCTAGTCTCGGCGCCTGGACTCTTCCATCCACATCAAAGGCGCCCGCACTCACAACCTCAAGGACGTGGAACTGACCATCCCGCGTTATCAGTTGACGGTGATTACCGGGGTCAGTGGCTCGGGAAAATCCTCCCTAGCGTTCGACACCCTCCATGCCGAGGGGTCCCGGCAATACCTCGAATCCCTCTCGGCGAAGGCCCGGGGGATGATGGATGCCGTGGCCCGGCCCGACGTGGACTTCATCCGCGGGCTTTCCCCGGTCATCGCGATCGCCCAGCGGACCGGCGGCAACACGAACCCCCGTTCCACGGTAGCCACGTTGACCGAGATTGCCGACCACGTCCGCCCGCTTTGGATCGTGGCGGGCGAGCGCGCCTGCCTCAAGGACGGCTACCCCGTCCGCCGACGGTCGCTGGACGACAATCTCCTCGCCTTGGCGAAGATCCCGGCCGGAACCCGCCTCATGGTCGCCGCCCCGGTCGCCAAGGACAAACCGTCGGTCCTGCTCGAAACCGTGGCCGACCTTGGTCGACGGGGCTTCTCCCGCCTCCGTATCGACGGCCAGGTGGCCACGCTGGAGGAGGCGACGGGGCTGCTGACGGGCCGGGAGGCCCGCCAACTCGACGTGGTGGTGGACCGCATCGTGGCGGGCGAAGATCAGCGGAGCCGCCTGGCGGACTCGCTTGAGCTGGCCTTTAAGGAGGGCCGACACCGGGCCCTGGTGCTGGCCGACGACGGGCGGGGCGGTTGGACGGAACAGGCCCTTTCGCTCCACCTGGCCTGCGAGCATTGCGGCACGACCTACGAACCGATCGCGCCCAAGGCCCTGTCGCACAACCACCCGGACGGCGCCTGCCCAGACTGCGGCGGCCTCGGCCGCCAGATGCGCTTTCAGGAAGGCCTGGCCATCCAGGACGACGGGCTCTCCCTCCAGGAGGGCGTCGTGAAGCCTTGGAAACTCGGGACGCGCAAGGTGCTGATCCGCCGCAACGCCGTGCTGCGGGCATTGGCGGAGCAGGTGCCGTTCGACCTGCGCACCCCTTGGCGCGAGCTCCCGGAGGCGACGCGGCGGCTGCTCCTGCACGGTGATGCCAAAAGGGTCTTCCTGCTCCCCCCGCCGAAAGGCCGCAAGCCGGTCGAGACCACGTGGGTCGGGATGTTCCCCGAGCTCGAGCAGGCCTACCGGACGACGACCGGGGAGTCTTTGCGGCAACGTCTGCTTCAGTATCAATCGGGCTCGGTCTGCGCGACTTGCCAAGGGCGGCGGCTCTCGCCGACGGCGCTCTCCCTCCGGCTGGACGGGCTGGACCTGGCGGAGTTCCTCCGGCTGACGATCCCGGAGGCCCTCGCCTTTGCCCGCCGACTGGCCGCGCACCCGCGGGTCCAGCCGATCGAAGAGGCGCGACGCGGCCTGGAGCAGCGGCTGGCCTTCCTGCATGAAGCTGGCCTTAACTACCTGACCTTGGAGCGCGAGGCCGCGACCCTCTCCGGGGGCGAGGCCCAGCGGGTCAGGCTGGCGACGCAGCTCGGACTCGGGCTCGTGGGCGTGACCTATGTGCTCGACGAGCCCAGCATCGGCCTGCATCCGGCGGATCACCTCCGTTTGATCCACTCGATCCAAGGCCTGCGGGACCTCGGCAACACCGTCGTGGTGGTCGAGCACGACCGGGACATGATGCTGGCGGCGGATCACCTGCTGGAGATGGGGCCGGGGGCCGGAGTCGACGGGGGGCGCGTGGTCTTCGCCGGGACGCCGGCCGCCTGCCAAGCCGACCCGACCTCGCGCACGGGCGCCTACCTCTCTGGCCGGGCGGACTTGGCCTCGTGCCTGCGTCCGAAACCCGTCGGAAAGAAATTCCTGACAGTCCGCGGCGCCACCGAGAATAACCTCAAGCAAGTGGAGGCCCGTTTCCCCTTGGGCAACCTCACCGTGGTGTGCGGGGTCTCCGGATCCGGCAAAAGCACACTGGCAATCGACGTCCTATCCGCCGCGGCGGCCCGGAAAATCAATGGGGCGAAGGTGGTGCCCGGCCGCCACACCGGCATCGATGGCCTCGACCAACTCCAGGCCTTCACCGCGGTGGACCAGGAGCCGATCGGGCGGACCCCGCGCTCCAACCCGGCGACCTTCACGGGCATCATGGACCTGCTGCGGGACCTGTGGTCTTCCCTGCCCCTCGCCAAAGCCCGCGGCTATGCCTCCGGTCGATTCAGCTTTAATGTGCGCGGGGGACGTTGCGAGACCTGCGCCGGCGAAGGCTCCGTCGCCTTGGATATGCAGTTCCTCGGCGAAGCGTTCGTCGAATGCCCCAGCTGCGCCGGCCGACGGTTCAACCGTGAGACCCTCGAGGTCCGCTTCAAGGGGCTGAGCATCGCAGAGGCGCTCGAACTGACGGTGAAGGACGCGGCTGAGTTCTTCCGCGCCCAACCCCGCTTGGCCGAGAAACTCCGCACCCTGGAGGAAGTCGGCCTCGGCTACCTGAAACTTGGGCAGCCAGCCAACACGCTCTCCGGCGGCGAGGCCCAACGACTCAAACTCGCCGCCGAACTGGCCCGTCGCGACCACACCGGGAGACTCTACGTGCTGGATGAGCCGACGACGGGGCTGCACTGGGACGACATCGCCAAGTTGCTCGCTCTGCTCGGTCGTCTGCGGGACGCGGGGGCGACGCTGGTCGTGATCGAACACCACCCCGACGTCATCCGGGCGGCGGACTGGGTGCTGGAGTTGGGCCCGGAGGGCGGGGCCAAAGGCGGCCAGCTCGTCTACGAAGGCTCACCCGCCGGCCTGCTCAAGCATAAGGGCTCGCCCACCGGCCAAGCGCTCAGCCGCCAGTAGGTGAAGGGTTGGTCTGGGTCTGCCGCTCCACGACGTCTTCGATGCTGGCAAGCACGGCGCTCAACGGGGCGGTGGACCCACCACCCGCCGCCTTACTGACATCGGTCGACGTCGGGTTTTGCTCCAAGGGGTAGACCGTGAATTCGCGCTCATAAGCCAGCTGCTCGACGATGGCCCGACGGCCGGCGGCGTTCATGGGTTCGATCGAAGTCGTCAGGGCCTCGCCAGAACTCGCCAGGCTCAACTGCTCTCCGGTCTTCACGCGAACGGGGCCAGAAGTTGATGCAACCGGCGTGAACAGCACTTCCCCGGCGAGACAGACGAACTGTTGAGCGGCGGAGCCCTGCGCGATGTTCAGTTGATAGAGACCGCGGGTTTTGAGGTGCTGGTCTCCCTCGGAAGAACGCACCACGAAAACATCCCCGGGGCCCTGCCGAGGCAAAGCGATGGTGTAACGGCCGAACTCCGGACGGAGCTCAACGAGTGAGCCTTTGCTCGGGCTATCCACAAAAGCCTGGACGACGAACTGGGAGTTGGCGCCGACGAGGACGCGGGCGCCATTCGAAAGGGCTAGGACCAGCCGGCCGTCCGCCCCCACGCGAACCTTCGCCTTACGACGGATCTTGGCGCCCGCCTCGCTGAGCGTGGTCACCCCGCGGTCGTCCACCTGGACCACCCCTCCGGCAACCTCCACCACCTCGATGTCGTTGCGAGCGACGACACCGAAGGCGGCAGGGCTCAGGCAGGCGAGGGCGAGGCAGGGCCGCAGGGAATTAGAGAGTAACCGGAGGAGATGTCGGAGTGTTCGCATGAGCCCATTCAGCGAACCCAGAGTGTCACTGTCGAACCTACGAACCTAGTGATGATTGCCCAATAATTAATAGGGCTAACCCCCTATCGACGAATCAGAGCTTACCCGCGATCAAGGCCGCGCAGGCCTTCAGGTCGGCGATCTCCGCCTCGGTGAAATCATAGGGTGCCATCTTGCCGACACCAAGGACGCCCAACACCTGACCCCGCCCTCCGAGGATCGGCACCGCGAGGGCGCCTTGGACGTTGGTCTGGCGCGCTTCGGGCTTGGCAACGCCACCGAGATCCTCCTGCAAATTACAAAGCTGGACCGCGTCCTTGCGCTCCGCGGCGCAGCCGGCGATGCCCTTGCCGAACGGGATCGCGTCGATCTTAGGAAGGAGCATCGGCAGGACCTGCGGCGGGATACCTTGATGGGCGACCAAGCGCAGCAAGCCCGTCGCCGGGTCGGTGCGGTGGATTGTGCCGGTCGCGCAATCGAAGCCCTTCGCGACGTGCGCCAGGACGGAGCTCCAATCCGGAGCGGCGGTGAGCAGGGGGGACAAGCCTTCGGTACGGGAAGCCATAAGAATCAGACAACGCCCTTCGACATGCGTTCCGTGAGCCAAACCAGGCCGCCGGCCTCGTCACCGAAAGCGCCGTCGAGCTGGGCCTCGAAGGCCTCGTCGAGGACCTGCGAGAACCAGCCGGCCGGCTTATGCCCCATCGCGATGAGGTGTCGGCCGAGGACGATCCGCTTCGGAGCGGAGTCCTTGAGCTGGAGGACTCCGGCGCGTTCGGCCAGCCAGATGCCCTGGGGCGACGGCTCAGAACGCCAGGCGGCCCCGCGTCCCTTGCGGTCGGCCGAATCGACGCGGATCAGGCGGTCGAGGCGGACCACCTTGTTGGCCAGACGGCGGACCGCGGCATCGCCGGCCTTGGCCTTGAAGAGTTCATACGGCTGGGCATGCCAGCGGACGAGCGGCAGCACCGCCTCGATCAGTTTTGCCTCGCGGGTGATGCGCGCCAGAAAAGTTGGGGCGAGGCGATGACTCTCCTCCTCGTGGCCGTAGGCATGCCAACGGTCGTCGTGCGGCTCCTTCTTCGTCGTGGTCGCCTTACCGATATCGTGCAGCAGCACCGCGAGGCCGACGACCAAGTCCTCATCGCGCGCGCCCACGCGCTCCTGCGCGAAGGCGTCGAGACAAAGGCAGGTGTGCGTCCAGGCGCAACCCTCCGGATGCCACTCCGGATCCTGCGGTACGTCGATCATCGCGTGCAGCTCCGGGTAGAAGCGCGTCCAACCGCAGGCCCGCAGGAACTGCAGGCCGAGCGAGGGGCGGCGACCGCGTAGCAGCAGCTTCGTCCACTCCTCCATCAGGCGCTCCGGGGGAAGGTCGACCTGCGTGAGCGTCGCGCAAAGGGCGACGGTCTCCGGGGCCACGGCGAACTCGAAACGGGCGGCGAACTGCATCGCGCGCAGGACGCGCAGCGGGTCTTCGGCGAACTTTGCGGACACGTGCCGCAGCACCTTGGCCTCGAGGTCGGCGCGGCCGCCCCAGGGATCGATGAGCTCGCCGGTCGCGGGATCCCAGAGGATCGCGTTGAGCGTAAAGTCGCGCCGCTCGGCGGCGTCTTTCGGCGTCATCGTCGGGTCCGACTGGACCTCGAAATCCGTATGCTTCACGCCGGTGCGGTTCTCGCGGCGCGGCACGGAGACGTCGACCGGCAGGTCCTTGAGCTTGGTCACGCCGAAGGCCGCGCCGACGGTCACGATCCCGAACTCGCGGCGCAGGGCGGCCTCGATCGCGCGCGTGCCCAGGCCGTAGACCTCGACGTCGAAATCGGTGACGGGCACGCCCATCAGAGCGTCGCGCACGCAACCGCCGACGAAGCACGGGCGGCCCCCGGCGGCGCGGAGCAGCTCCAGCACGCGGCGCAGGGGGCTCAACTCGCCGTCGAGGCGGATCAGGTCGGGCAGGAACGCGGACACGACGGCAGGCTAGGCGGCGGGCGGGACGGGTCGAGAGGGTTCTGCGCGTCCGCTCAGAGGTTCGTCGTGAAACCTTCCTTGAGGAGCCAAGCCTTGGCGGACTCCCGGCGGTCGCCCTGTAGCACGATCTCGCGGCCTTCGAGGACGCCGCCGGTGCCGAGGGCGCGCTTCATCTCGCGGAGCAGCGCGTCGCGCATCCGCATTTCCTGAGACTCCAGCCACAGCCCCTTGAGGATCGTGACCTCCTTGCCCCCGCGGCCGGCCCGTTCGTACTGCAGGATGATCTTACCGAGCTTCGGCTTGGACTTAACCGGTTCGGGCTTGGGTGGCGGACCGGGCGGGAGACCCTGCCCATCCAACTTATCAAAGGGGTTGCCGCTCATGCGCCGCGCCCACAGGTCCCCGCGCCCGGCGCACCTCCGTCCAGGAAGACCAAGGCCTTCTCGTAGGAGCGGCGGCGTAGGTAGTGATCGAGGTCGCCCGGCAGCCCGGAATCCGGCTGCGCCACTTCCGCATCGAGCACCCGAATAGACTCCAAAAGGGCCTCTTTTCCGACCCCCGGCAGGGTCAGGGCGAGCAGGGCTTCGCGGATGCGGTGCCGACGGTCGGGGTCCATGTGCCCGC
>Ga0315909_10002611_pt1 | contig 22809 bp, 12 predicted proteins | sample LakEriMetagenome_11_FD_203527 | JGI IMG/M metagenome (GOLD analysis project Ga0315909, IMG submission 203527) | Freshwater fungal communities from buoy surface, Lake Erie, Ohio, United States - Buoy 2 MA125 | ecosystem: Environmental > Aquatic > Freshwater > Lake | place: USA: Lake Erie, Ohio...
GACGAGCCCGCCGAGCCGGTTTCGCAGCTTCCCGGCCTGGCTGGCCGTCGGGTCGCTCGACAAGGCCTTCGTGCGGGGTGACGTGGAGGTGAAGCACGCCCGCGTGGTCCGCACGAGCCTAACGAAGATCGCCAGCGACCACCTGCCGCTGGTGGTCGACTTCCATGTGCGGCGGTGATGAGGCGGTTGTCTGCCGTGGCGGTCTTTGACCGTCGTGTCCGGCCCGTGGCTCAACGACCCGCATTCGCAAGCCTGGAGGCTTGCGCCACGGGGGCACGTTTCACGATCACTCCGCCCGGGGCCGTGCCGCCCGCGCCCGCCACCATTCCCAGGCCAGTGGCAGCACCGACACGATCACGATGCCGACCACCACCAGCTCGAAGTGTTTTTTCACCTCGGGGATGTTGCCGAAGAAAAAGCCGGCCAGCGTGCAGATCGCCACCCAGGCGATCCCGCCGACGACGTTGTAGAAGAGGAACGTCGGGTAGTGCATCCGTCCCACGCCGGCCACGAACGGCGCGAACGTGCGCACGATCGGCACGAACCGGGCGAGGACGATCGTCTTGCCGCCGTGCCGCCCGTAGAAATCCTGCGTCCGCTCCAGGTGCTCGTGCTTGAGGAACCACTTGTCGATCTTGAAGGCCCGCGGCCCGATCCATCGGCCGATCGCGTAGTTGACCGTGTCGCCGAGGATCGCGGCGATCGTGAGGATCACGAGCAAGGGCACGAGGCCGACGTGCTGCGGATAGACCGCCGCCATCGCCCCGGCCGCGAACAGCAGCGAGTCGCCCGGGAGGAAGGGCGTGACCACCAGGCCGGTCTCGCAGAAGATGATGGCGAACAGCACAACGTAGGTCCATGGCCCCCAGGCGGTGACCAGGGCCTCGAGGTGCTCGTTCACCTTCAAGAAGATGTCAAGAAACTGCTTGATGGCATCCATGGGGCCAGTGTCCTCGGCATGTCCGGCGGCTGCAACCCAGGGCCGTGGCGCAAGCCTCCAGGCTTGCGAATGCGGGTGGTGGAGCGACAGGCCGGATGCGACGGTCGGAGATCGCCGCTCCAGGAAGAAGTCGTCGTTGCTGCGTGGTTCTGCACTCGTGCCCTTGAAGCCCGAGCCGTGAGCCGAGGGACCGCGGATGGCCGCGGGAGAAGCGTCGCGGATTCTCTCATCTGACGATTCAGGCTTCCCGGCAACCGGACACGACCGACAGCCACCGCCGCCCCCGTGGCGCAAGCCTCCAGGCTTGCGAATGCGGGTGGTGGAGCGACAGGCCGGATGCGACGGTCGGAGATCGCCGCTACAGCGTGGCCAGCGTCTCGCACGCGGCTGCCACCGTGGCGTCGATGTCGGCCTCGGTGTGGGCGGCCGAGATGAAGAGCGCCTCGTACTGGCTGCACGGCAGATACACGCCGCGGTCGATCATGCCCCAGAAGAAGGCGGCGTAGCGGGCGGTGTCGCTCTGCGACGCCGTTTTCCAGCCGGTCACGGGGATGGCCGTGGCGCCGCGCTGGAAGAAGGTCGTCATCATGCTGCCGACGCGGGCCGTCCAGGCGGTGACGCCGGCCGCGGCCGCGGCCGCGCGGAAGCCGGACTCCAGCCGGGACCCCAGTCGCTCCAGATGCTCGTAGGGAGGATGCTCGCGGAGTTCCTCCAGCGTGGCCGTGCCGGCGGCGACCGCCAGCGGGTTGCCCGATAGCGTGCCGGCCTGAAACACCTTGCCGGCGGGGAGCATGTGGTCCATGACGTCGGCCCGGCCGCCGTACGCGGCCAGCGGCAGGCCGCCGCCCACGATCTTGCCGAGCGTGGTCAGGTCGGGGGCGATCGTGAGCCGCTGCTGCGCGCCGCCGAGCGCGAGCCGAAACCCGGTCATCACCTCGTCGCACACCAGCAGCCCGCCATGCCGCGTGCACAGATCGCGGGCCGCACCGAGAAACTCCTGCGTCGGCACCACGAGCCCCATGTTGCCCACCACCGGCTCCATGAGGACGGCCGCGATGTCGCCGCCTGCCGCAGCGAACGCCGCCTCGAGACCGGCGACGTCGTTGTATTCGAGCACGATCGTGTCGCGGGCCGTGCCGGCGGTCACGCCCGGCGAGTCGGGGGCGCCGAGCGTGGCGGCCGACGAGCCCGCCGCCACGAGCAGGCTGTCGGCGTGGCCGTGATAGTTGCCGGCGAACTTGACGATCTTGTCGCGGCCGGTGAACCCGCGGGCCAGCCGCACGGCGGTCATCGCCGCCTCGGTGCCGCTGCTCACCAGCCGCACCTTCTCGATCGACGGCACGGCGGCGATGATCAGCTCGGCCAGCCGACTCTCGGCCTCGGTGGGCGCCCCGTAGCTGGTGCCCGCGGCGAGGGCCCGCTCGATCGCGGCCACCACCCGCGGATGCCGGTGGCCGAGGATCATCGGTCCCCAGGAGCCGATGTAGTCGAGGTAGGCGTTGCCGTCGATGTCTGTCAGCCACTGTCCCAGCGCAGACTTGAAGAAGATCGGCTCGCCGCCGACGCCGCCGAAGGCCCGGGCCGGCGAGTTGACGCCGCCGGGAATCAGCCGGCGGGCGCGGGCAAAGGCGGCGTGGCTGGCCGCGCGGCGGGCGGCGGTGGCGGCGGACGGTGCGGTTGCGGGAATGGTCATGGATGCGGTTCCGGTCGGGGGTGCGGATCGGGATTGGCCGGCTGCTCGCCGAGCAGTCGGCGGGCTTCGGCGACGAGCGGCGCCATGTGCGGCCGCGCGGCATTGAGCGCGACGAGGCTTTGCAGGAGCGTGCGGCGGCGGTCGGCGAGTGCGGCCCGCTCGGCCCCGGCCGCGGCGCCGGCTGCGGTGGCGAGGGCGGCAGCCTCGGCCAGCACGGCCCGGGCCCGCGTCGCATCTTCCTCCCGCTCGCGGGCTGCCAGCGGCGCCAACCGGTCGATCTGTCGGCTGACGAGAGCCAGCCACAAGGCGGTTGATGCGCCGGCATCGTCCCGGGCCGCCTCGCCGGTCCCACCATCAGCCGTGGTCACGGCCCGCAGCGCCTCCAGCGCCGCGACGCATGCCGCGGGGCTCTCGGCCTCACGGGCCATCGCCGCCCGGTAGTCACGCTCGATCGGCGGCAGCGGCCGGTCGGTTCGCGGCCGCCGCCGGGCCTTCCGCTCCAGCATGTCGACGTCGAGCCGGTGATCGAGCTCGCGCACCTCCCCTGCCCTGCCGTCGGCGGGATAACGCTGCAGAAACTCTGCGATCAAGGAACGGGCGTCACGCAGATCCGACGCCTCGTCGGCGGCGATGGCGGCGATCCGCGTGTAGAGCGTGTCGGCGGTCCGGGGCCGCAGCACAAACGAGCCCACCCCCAGAATCACGGCCGCCGTCGCGGCAACCGCGGCCGTCTGCCAGATCCGTTGCCGCCGCCGGTCCGCCGCGGCGCGCTGTCGCGTGGCGCGGTGCAGGTCCTCGATCGTAGTGAACCGATTGCGGGCCGCGGGCGCGGCCGCGGGCGCGGTTTCCGCCGGCACGGTGCGGGCATGGGCGAACGCGGAGGCCCGCGGCCCGGCGGTATGGGGCCGCGTCGCGTCGTCGGCAGCGGGGCCGTTCGCCGCGGTCGGCAGCGCTGCGGTCTCGGCGTCGGGCATCGCTCGCGTGGCAGCGCAGTGGTCGATGACCACCGCCCCGGCCTGTGCGTGCGTGTCGGGCAGCGCGTCGATCGCCGCCAGCAGCCGCCCCACCGCCAGGGCGTTGGCCGGCCGCTGGGCCGGATCCTTGGCCAGCAGCCGATCGATGAGCTGGTCGAGTTCGGGCGGCACTCCCGGAACCATCGTCGCCACTCGGGGCGGCGCCTCACGCCGCTGCCGCTCGAGCACGCGGGTCACGTCGCCGCCGTGAAACGGCGGCCGTCCCGCGAGCATGGCGAACATCACCAGGCCCAAGGCGTACAGATCGGCCCGCTGGTCCACCGCCTTGCCGGCGGCCTGCTCCGGCGCCATGAACTCAGCGGTGCCGACCACGGTGCCGGCCAGGGTTTGGCCGGCGTCGCCGAACAGGCGGGCGATGCCGAAGTCGGCGAGTCTCACGGTGGTGCCGTCCGTCGGTGCATCCAGCAGCAACAGGTTCGCGGGCTTGAGGTCGCGGTGGACCACGCCGTGGTCGTGGGCGCTCTTCAGCGCCCGGACGATCTCCAGCGCCAGCCCGACCGTCTCCCGCCAGGTGAACAGCCGGCCGCTGCGCAACACCTGCTCCAGGCTCTTGCCGGTCACCAGCTCCATCGCGAAGTAGGGAACGCCGTCTTCTTCGCCGAAGGCGAGCAACTGCACGATGCCCGGATGCCGCAGGGCCTTGAGCGTTTCGATCTCGGCCGCGAATCGCCGCCGCAGCCCCGCATCGTCGCCGAGGTGGGCGGCCAGGGTCTTCACCGCGACGAGCCGCCCGCTCCCGGTGTCCTCCGCCTCGTAGACGGCCCCCATGCCGCCGCGGCCGAGCCGCGAGCGGATCTTGTAGGGGCCCAATTGCGTCGGTTGCATGGCATGAAGTGTAATCGATCCCCATGAATCATCCGCTTGCCGCATCTGGCGACGCCACGGTCCTTTTGCCCCGCGGTACGAACCAGGCCCGCGGTCTGGCCCGCTACGCCCACGACTTTCTCTTCGCTCCGCAGCCGCTCGGCGCGGCGACGCTCGCGTTGCTGGAGCGGTTCCATCTCGACAGCGTGGGCTGCGGGGTCTCGGCGCTCGCCCTCGGGGCGAACGCCCCCACCGTGCTCCGGTCCGAAGCCTTGGCCGCGGCCCCCGGCGTCGGTTCGCGGGGCGGCATCTGCTTCGGCGGCACGCGGCCCTGTGCCGTGGAGAAGGCCGTGGCCGCCAACGCCTCGGCCGTCCGCGAGTGGGACTCCAACGGCACGAACTTCGGCTACGACGCCGCCAAGGGCCGCACGGCAGGCGAGTTTGGTCACAACGACTTCTATCCCGTGGCCGTGGCCGCCGCCCGCGAGGCCGGCCTCGACGGCGACGCCACGCTGCGGCTCATGCTGCTGGTGGACGAGATCCGCGGCCGCCTCGCCGAGGTGTTTGCGCTCCGCAGATACGCCATCGATCACGTGCACCACGGGACCGTCGCCAGCGCCGCGGTGTTCGCCGCGGCGCTCGGCGGCAGCGCGGAGCAGATCGAGTCGGCGATCGGCATGGCGGTGGCCCACTACGTTCCCTTCCGCGCGATCCGTGCCGGCCACCAGCTCTCCGATTCCAAGGGGGCGTCGGCGGCGCTGGCCGCCGAGGCGGGCGTGATGTGCGCACGGCGGGCGCTGGCTGGGTTCCTCGGCCCGCGCGACGTGTTTCGCAACCCGCTGGCCATCTACCGGCTCAACGAGCCTTGCCCCGACGGCATGAGCCCCTTCGACCTGGAACTCGGCGTGGCCGGCGACGCCTTCGCCATCCACGCCATGCACTTCAAACTCGGGCTCTACGAGCACCAGTCGGCCGGCGGACTGCAGTCGCTGGTGGACCTGTGCGCCCGGCACTCGGGCCTCGCTGCCGACCTCGACGGCATCCGCACGATCCGGGTCGCGATCTACGAGCCGGCGTTCTCGATCATCGCCGACCCGGCGAAGCGGACGCCGACGACGCGGCAGTCGGCCGACCACTCCCTGCCCTTCATCCTCGCCCGCACGCTGCTCAAGGCGCGGGCGGCCGCCGCCGCGGGCACGCCCTGCGGCTGGGAGTCGCTCATGCTCCTGCCCGACGACTACTCCGCCGCCGCCATCGGCGATCCGGCCGTCGCGGCTCTGATCGCCAAGATCGCCATCGCCCACGGCGGCCCGGAATACGACGCCCGCTACCCCGAGGGCATCCCGACGCGGGTCGAGATCGAGCATGCGGCACTCGGGCGACTCGACGGTGGCTTCGTGCTCTTTCCGCAGGGCCACGCCCGGTCCGACGCCGCCCGCACCGCGGCCCTGGTGGATCTCAAGTTCGACCGGCTCGTGGCCGGCGCCGTGGACGATCCGGCCGCGCTCCGCGCGCGGATGCGGCTGGCCGGAAGGTCGGCCGCGGACATCGCCGACCTCTACTCCTTTCCGATCCGCGGATGCACGAGCCACTGACCGGCGTGATCGGGATCGACAAGTCGGCGGGCGCATCGTCGCGCCGCGTCGTCGACGCCGTGGCGGCGGCGCTGGGCACGAAGACTGTCGGCCACGCCGGCACGCTCGATCCGCTCGCGGAGGGCGTGGTGGTGGTGTGCGTGGGCCATGCCACGAAGCTCGTGGACTTCGTCCACGAGCTGCCCAAGCACTACCGCGGCAGGTTCCTCCTCGGTCGCTCCAGTCCGTCCGACGACCTGGAGACCGAGGTCGTTGCCGAGGCCACCCCGGTGCGGCCGTCGCACGCCGACCTCGACGCCGCCGTGCCGGCCTTTCGCGGCGCGATCTTGCAGCGACCCTGCGACTATTCGGCGGTGCACGTCGGCGGGAAGCGAGCCTACCGGCTCGCCCGCAAGGGCCGCCCGGTGGAACTGGCCGCGAAGCCGGTGCGGATCGACCGGCTCGAGGTAACGGCCTACGACTGGCCGCGGCTCGAGCTCGACATCGTCTGTTCGTCGGGCACGTTCGTGCGGGCCATCGGCCGCGATCTGGCGGCGGCGCTCGGCACGCGGGCGGTGATGGAGTCGCTGGTCCGCACGGCGGTGGGGCCCTTCACGCACGCCACGGCGCTGCCGCTGGCGGAGGTGAGCCCGGAAGCTGTGCGCGCCGGTCTGCTGCCGGCCGCGGCGGCGGTGCCGCACCTGCCGCGGCACGTGCTCGACGAAGCTGCCCTCGCCCACGCCGTCGGCGGCGGGTTGGTGGATCTCGGTGCCGACGCGGCCGGGGCGATCGCCGCGGTCGACCCGGCCGGCGACCTGGTGGGGATTCTGCGGCGGCACGATTCGGGCCGCCATCGTCTGCGGCCCAACTTCCGCGGGGCGGGCTGACGGGCCGGGGGGAACCGTGACGCGCGGAGGGACGCCTGGATGCAGGCACGAAAGATGCCTGATTCGCGATCGACACCGCCGGAACACCGCGCAATAATAATTGATGTATGAATACTCGGCTGCCTGCCGTCGCGATTGCCGTTCTCGTGGCCGGCATGCCGGCCTTGTCGGGGGCCGTGCCGCCGCTTTCGTTCGACCGCGACATCCGCCCCATCCTTTCCGAGAACTGCTTCGCCTGCCATGGGCCGGATGCGGCCAACCAGCAGGCGGGCCTGCGACTCGACCGCGCCGAGGATGCCACGGCGGAACTCGGCAGCGGCGCCCGGGCGATCGTGCCGGGAAAGATCGCCGCGAGCGAATTGATCGCCCGGATCACCTCACATGATCCCGATACCGTCATGCCGCCGCCCGCGGCGAAGATCGGCCGGCTGTCGGCCGAGCAGGTCGCCCTGCTCGAGCGCTGGATCACCGCGGGGGCGAAGTATGAGCCGCACTGGGCATTCCTGCCGCCCCGCAAGCCGGCCCTTCCCGCCGGCGGCACGCCGGCCAGGATCGCCGCTGGCATCGACGACCTGGTGGCGGCGAGCCTCACCCGCCGGGGCTGCGGCCTGCAGCCCGAGGCCGATCGCCGCACGCTCGTTCGCCGCCTGTCGTTCGACCTCACCGGTCTGCCTCCGACCCCGGCGGAGGTCGATGCCTTCCTTGCCGACACCGCGGCCGATGCGTACGAACGGCTCGTGGATCGGCTGCTCGCCAGCCCGCGGTATGGCGAGCGGATGGCGGCCGACTGGCTCGACATCGCCCGCTACTCCGACAGTTATGGATTCCAGGTCGATCGGCCCCGGCCGACGATGTGGCCGTGGCGCGACTGGGTCGTGTCGGCCTTCAACCGCAACCTCCCCTGGGACCAGTTCACGCTCTGGCAGGTTGCGGGCGACCTGTTGCCCGGAGCGACCCGCGAGCAGATCCTCGCCACCGCCTTCAACCGGCTCCATCAGCAGGAGAGCGAGGGGGGCTCGGTCGAGGAGGAGTATCGCGTCGCCTCCGTCAACGATCGCACGACCACGTTCGGCACCGCCTTTCTCGGGCTCACGCTCGAATGCTGCCGCTGCCACGACCACAAGTTCGACCCGCTGACGCAGCGCGACTTCTACGCGCTCTCCGCCTTCTTCGATGACATCGACGAGGCGGGGCTTTACGCCTTCTTCACCCCGTCGGTGCCGACGCCCAAGCTGCGGATCGCCGAAGAGCCGCAGGCCACTGCCCTTGCCCGGGCCGAGGAGGCGTGCGCCGAGGCCGAGGCCGAACTCGCGGCGGCCGTGGAGGCGGCCCGGCGGGCGGGCAGCGTCGACCGGTCGGCGTGGGCCGGCGGGATTCCCGGGGAGGTCGTGCACTACGCCTTCGATGGCCGCCAGGCCGAAGGTCGTTTCCCGAGCGTGGCGGGTGCCGCGGTCGCTGTGGCCGGACCGGAGGAGCGGCCTGCAGGCGCCGTGGCCGCCGACCGGCAGGCCGCATCGCCGCCGGTGCCGGAAGGACTGGCCGCCAGCTCACCGCCGGAAAACACGCTCGTGGCGGGGCGGCCCGGCCGCGGGCAGGCCATCCGGCTCACGGGCGACCACGGCGTGACGCTGCCGATCGGCAACTTCCGCCGCAGTCGTCCGTTCACCGTGACGCTCTGGATGCGTGCCCCGGCCGCGTTCGACCGGGCTGTCATTTTCCATCGGTCGAAGGCCTGGACCGACGCCGGCAGCCGCGGGTACGAGCTGCTCGTCGATCGCGGCCACCTGCGCTGGTCTCTGATCCACTTCTGGCCGGGCGACGCCGCGAGCGTACGGGTCGCCACGCCGCTGGCGGTGGACGAGTGGACGCACGTGGCGGTGACGAGCGACGGCTCCGGCAAGGCGGCCGGGCTGAAGGTCTATGTGAACGGGCAGCCGGCGGCCACGGAGGTCGTCCGCGACGGCCTGACCCGCGAGATCACCGGCGGTGGCGGCGACACCATCACCATCGGCGAGCGGATGCGTGACCAGGGCTTCAAGGGAGGCCTGGTGGACGACTTCCGCGTCTTCGATCGGGAACTGGCGGCGGTCGAGGTTCGCGAGACATTCGCGCCGGGCGCCATCCAGGCGGCGGTCGCCGCTGGGGCTGCGGCCGAGGCGATGGCCGACCTCGCCGTGGTTGCCGATGGGGGCGTCGCCGCCAAGCGGGCCGCGGTCGAGGCGGCCCGGCGGGCGCGGGACGACCTGGCCGAGCAGATCCCGGAGATCATGGTGATGCGGGACCTGCCCCAGCCGCGGATGGCCCATCTGCTCGAGCGGGGCGACTACGACAAGCGTGGCGCCGCCGTCGCCCCCGGCACGCCGGCCACCCTGCCCCCCTTCCCCGCCGACCAGCCGCGGAACCGGCTCGGCCTGGCGCGGTGGCTCGTCGATCCGCAGCACCCGCTGCTCGCCCGCGTCACGGTCAACCGGCTGTGGCAGTCGCTCTTCGGCCTCGGGCTCGTGCAGTCGCCCGATGACCTGGGCAGTCAGTCCACGCGGCCCGCGCATCCCGAGGTGCTCGACCTGCTCGCCTGGACGTTCGCCCACCCCGCCGCCGACGGCGGCCTCGGCTGGGACGTGAAGCGACTCGTGAAGGCGATCGTCCTGTCCCGGACCTACCGGCAGCGGAGCATGGCTGACGCCAAGACGATGGCCGACGACCCGCTCAATGTGTGGCTCGCCCGGGGGCCGCGGTACAGGCTGCCGGCGGAGATGATCCGCGACGGCGCCCTGGCCGCCGCCGGACTGCTGGTGGAGCGGATCGGCGGCCCGCCGGTGAAGCCCTACGATCTCGCCGACTCGTTCAAGCCGGAAGAACCCGACTCCGGCGCCGGGCTGTATCGCCGCAGCCTCTACACCTTCTGGCGCCGGACGGGCCCCGCCCCGATCCTGGAAACCTTCGACGTGCCGAAGCGTGTGGTGTGCGTCGCCCGCCGCGACACGACGAACACCCCGCTCCACGCGTTCGTGCTCCTCAACGCCACGCAGTTCGTCGAGGCGGCGCGGACGCTCGCCGAAACGGTGCTTGTCGCGCACCCCGCCGATCCGCAGGCCGCCCTGGCGGACGGCTTCGTCCGGCTCACGAGCCGCCCGCCCGATGCGGACGAGACGCGGATCATCGGCCGGATGCACGAGGCCCAACTGGCCTGGTATCGGGACCACCCCGCAGAGGCGGAACGTTTCGTGACGCTGGGCGCCCGGCCCCGGCGGCCGGACCTTCCGGTGGTGGACCTGGCCGCGACGACGGCCGTGATCAATGCCCTGATGAACCTCGACGGCTGCGTGGTGAAGCGATGAACCGACGCGACTGGCTGCGATCGTGCGGGATGGGCTTCGGCGGCCTGGCGCTGGCGGACATGCTCGGCCGGGCTGTGGCGGCGGACGAGGCCTCCGCCGGCGGCGTGCTCGGCGGGTTCCACCATCCGCCCCGGGCCAAGCGGGTGATCTATCTCTTCCAGTCGGGCGGCCCGTCGCAGCTTGACCTCTTCGATCACAAGCCGCTGCTCGCGCGGCTCGACGGCGAGCAGCTCCCCGCTGCCGTGCGCGGCGGCCAGCGGCTCACCGGCATGTCGGGCAATCAGAGCTCGATCCCGCTGGCCGCTTCGCCCTATCGCTTCGCGCGGCACGGCGCCAGCGGCGCCGAGATCTCGGAGCTCCTGCCCTGGACGGCGCGGATCGCCGACCGGCTGTGCATCGTGCGGACGATGTTCACCGAGAGCATCAACCACGGCCCGGGCGTGACCTTCATGCAGAGCGGCGGCCAGATCCCGGGCCGGCCGAGCATCGGCGCCTGGCTCGACTACGGGCTGGGATCCGCGAGCGACGACCTGCCCTCGTTCGTCGTGCTGCTCACGAAGAACAAGCAGGGCCAGCCGCTGATGAGCCATCTGTGGGGGGCGGGCTTCCTGCCCACGCAACACCAGGCCGTGCGGTTTCGCTCCGGGGGCGACCCGGTGCTGGCGATCAACAACCCGCCGGGAGTGTCGGTGGAGAGCCGGCGGCAGGTGCTCGACGGGCTGCGGGAGCTGCACGAGCATCAGCTCGCGAGCACGCCCGACGCCGAGATCGCGGCCCGGATCGCCAACTACGAGCTCGCCTTTCGCATGCAGGCCAGCGTGCCGGAAGTCACGAACCTCGCCGCCGAGCCGGCCCACGTCCTCGACCTGTACGGCCCCGACGTCCGCGACCCCGGCACGTTCGCGGCCAACTGCCTGCTCGCCCGCCGGCTGGCGGAGCGCGGCGTGCGGTTCATCCAGCTCTACCACCAGGATTGGGACCATCACGGCGGGCTCAAGAAGGGGCTCGCCAGTGAGTGTCGGCAGACCGACCAGCCGGCCGCCGCGCTCGTGCAGGATCTGGCGATGCGGGGCATGCTCGACGACACGCTCGTCGTCTGGGGAGGCGAGTTCGGTCGCACGAACTATTGCCAGGGGCTCTACAAGCCGGGGCAGGACTTCGGCCGCGACCACCACCCGCGGTGCTTCACGATCTGGATGGCCGGCGGCGGCGTGAAGCCGGGCATCACCCACGGCACGACCGACGACTACGGCTACAACATCGTGGACGGCGGCGTGCACGTGCACGACTTCCACGCCACCATGCTCCATCTCCTCGGCATCGACCACGAGCGGCTCACCTACAAGTTCCAGGGCCGCCGCTACAGGCTGACGGACGTGCACGGCAAAGTCGTGAAGGAAATCCTCGCCTGACGGCCGGGCTGGAGGCCCGGCAAGCGACCAGCGACCGGCGGGAGCGAAGCAAAGCACGGCATGACGCCGTGGCTTTGCGTGAACCATTCGGTGCACGGCAAAGTCGTGAAGGAAATCCTCGCCTGACGGCCGGGCTGGAGGCCCGGCAAGCGACCAGCGACCGGCGGGAGCGAAGCAAAGCACGGCATGACGCCGTGGCTTTGCGTGAACCATTCGGTGCACGGCAAAGTCGTGAAGGAAATCCTCGCCTGACGGCCGGGCTGGAGGCCCGGCAAGCGACCAGCGACCGGCGGGAGAGGGAGGATGTGTTCGTTTCAGCGTGAAGCCGCTCGCTCTTGGCTGGAGACGCGCACGGCACAAGAAGCCCCCGGCGGAAGCCGGGGGACACCGGGTTGGATGTCATCCCGGGTGCCATGAGATGTGGGGTTTGAAGCGGGAAATTGCGTGCGGTCATCCGGCATGGACGGCGGGGTGGTTTTGATGTCCGGAGTCCCCGGGTTTCCACCCGGGGATTCTTGGACGGGTGGCCGGACCGATCCCCTGTTCACGGGTCGGCACACCACGCTCCAGGCTTCCCGGCACCGGGCACGAACGGGTCACCTGCGATGCGCCCAGCGACACCTGCGACCGCCTTCACGCCACGTCGACCACATACACCGCGATGGCCGCCGTCATCAGCAGCGCCGCGGCCACGCGGCGCACGAGCGTCGCCCGGTCGACGCGCTGCTCGAGCTCGTGCCAGCCGAGGTGCGCCAGGGCCGCGCCGAAGACAACGGCCAGGATCCCGCGCGACGATTGGAGCACGGTGCCGAAAACAGGACCGAGCAGCCCGAAGCAGACGTAGAGCGCCGCCATGCCGCCGAGCCACACTCCGCCGTACCACGCCGCCGCTCCCCACTCGCCGTGGCGACGTGGCCCCCTGGCCGGCACGAACGGCAGTGCGAGCAGTCCGCAGGAGACGTAAGTCGCGGCCAGCGCCAGACTACTCGCCCACAGTCGGGGCCGGGCCGGTGCGGCCGCGTGCAGGGCGTCGATGAGCCTGATGATCAGGAGGTCGGCCGCGGCGAAGCCCAGACAGGCGGCGAGCATCATGGTGACGACTGCCGCGGGCACCGGATCGCGCCGGCCTTGGAGGACCGCGGCGGCGACGACGGTCGCCCCGACGGCGAACCACTGCCGGGCGTCGAGCGGCGTCCGCAGGAGAAAGGTCACGAGCAGCGCCAGCATCACGATCTTCAGCCCCAGCAGCGGCACCACCCGCGACGCGTCGGCCCGCTTGAGCGACGCCAAGAGGAAGCCCTGACTGGCGAGGTAGCAGCCGATCAACCCGGCGAGCGGCGGCAGGCAGCCGGCGATGTCGACGCCCCCCGCCGGCCAGAGCATCCAGAGCAGCGGGAGGCTCGCGATGCCCATCACCACGTGCGCCAGCACGAGCAGCCGCTGGCCGCCGCCCGGGCTCGTCGTGGCGTGATGCCGCGAGATTAGAAACGCCACGGCATTGAGCGCACCCGAGGCCAGCCCGGCGCCGACCCCCACCGCCACGGTTCCCAGGTGTTCCATGCGTGTGCCGTCAGCGGGAGCTTCCGCCGCGGAGCGAATCCTCGAGGCCGATGAAGTCGGAGAGCAGGGTAATCGGCCACCTCGCCCGGCAAACCGCACGCGCCGCCGCCAAGGCTTGCGCAATCCGCACGACCGTCAGGCAGCGTGCGGCCGGCCGGCACCACGGCTTCCCGGTGGCCCGACCGGGCGAAAACCGGCTTGTAGAGTTGCCGTGGAACTCCGTCCCCGAGGATCGCTCCATGGCCATCGTCGATCGCGCCGGCCCCCCCTTCGCCGCCCCTGCCCGCACCGCTCCGCGGGGTGGTGCACCGGCGCCCGCCGTGGTGCCACCCATCACGGCCCCACGCGACCGGATTCGTGACCTCACGGCCCTCGGCCTGCTCGCCGCGTCCGCGTTCCTGATCGTCGCGCTGGCCTCGTTCCATCCCGCCGATCCGCCGGCACCGCGGATGTTTCCGCCGCACGCCCGGGCCGCCAACGCCTGCGGGCTTTTCGGCTCCACGATCGCGACCGGCCTGTATGAAGCCTTCGGGCTCGGTGCCTGGTTCGTCGTCGCGGTCGCCGTGGGCTTCGACATCGCCCTGCTGCGGCGTCGGGCCATGCCCGACCTGCCGCTGCGGGCGGCCGGTGCGGCCCTGGCGACGGTCGGCGTCTGCACCCTCCTGGCGATGTTTCTGCCCGACTGGATCGACCGTCCCCTGTGGGGGCCGGGCGGCCGCGCCGGCGCCCTCGGCCGCTTCTTCGCCGAGGCCTATCTGGCGCGGGCGGGGGCGGCGATCGTGGTGTCGGCGGTCACGGGCGCGGGCTTGTTCCTGGCATGCGACACCGTGCTCGTGCGCATCGCGGGCGGGCTGACGGCCATCGGCGGCGGCCTCGTCGCGGCCTGGCGTGCCGCGGCGACGAGGATCGCAGCCCGCCGCACGGCTGCATCGACCACCGCTTCCGCCGACGCGCCGGCTGCCTTCCCTGGCATGCGGCAGTGGCCCGCCGGCCGCAGTCAGGCGACCGGTGGTGATGAAGACGAAGACGACGAAGAGGACGACTCCGAGCCGACCATCCGCGTCCGCCGCCGCGAGCCGCCGGTGGTGGTCGACGAGGTCGAAGAGGAGGATGTCGAGGAGTCGGCGAACGAGACGGTCGAGGACGACGAAGAAGCCACGGACGCGGCCCCCGCGGCCGCGCCGGCCCGTGTCCCGGTGCCGATCCGGTCGCTCGCCAGCCGCCGCAAGCCGACCGCCACCCTCGAGCTCGCGCCCGATCCGGCGGCCGACTACGAGCTGCCCAGCCTCGACCTCCTGCTGCCCACCGAGCACCTGGAACTCGACCAGCAGGAGCAGGAGGTGCGCGAGCGGGCCCGCGTGCTCGAGAAGACCTTCACCGAGTTTGGTTTCAAGGTGAAGGTCGTCGAGATCGAGACCGGCCCCGTCATCTCGCAGTACGAGATCGAGCTCGAGGCCGGCCTGCGGCTGGCCAAGATCACGAACCTCGCCGACGACCTGGCGATCGCGCTGCGGGTGCCGAGCGTTCGCATCGTGGCCCCGATCCCGGGCAAGAACTCCGTCGGCATCGAGGTTCCCAACACGACCCGGCAGATGGTCCGCCTCCGCGAGGTGATCGAGGAGACGCAGGCCAAGAGCCGGACGATGAAGATTCCGATCTACCTCGGCAAGGACGTGGCCGGCAATCCGATGGTGGTCGACATGGCGAGCATGCCCCATCTCCTGATCGCGGGCCGCACGGGCACGGGCAAGTCGGTGTGCCTGAACTCGATCATCGTCTCGATGCTGATGACGCGGCGGCCCGACGAGGTGCGGATGCTGATGATCGACCCCAAGATGGTCGAACTCACGCCCTACAAGTCGCTGCCGCACCTCATGCACCCGGTGGTCACCGACATGAAGAAGGCCGAGGCGATCCTCGCCTGGGCCGTGGAGAAGATGGAGGAGCGGTACGCCCTGTTGGCGAAGGTCGGCGTCCGCCACCTCACGCAGTACAACGCCCTGGGCCGCGACGAGCTGATCAAGCGGATCAATCCCGCCAGCGACGAGGAGGCGGCCGCGATCCCGACCACGATGCCGTTCATCGTGATGATCGCCGACGAGATCGCCGACATGATGATGACGGCCGGCAAGGAGATCGAGGCTCACATCATCCGCCTCGCCCAGAAGAGCCGCGCGGTCGGCATCCACCTCATCCTCGCCACGCAGAAGCCGACGGTGGACGTGATCACCGGGCTCATCAAGAGCAACCTGCCGGCGCGGATCGCCTTCCAGGTGGCCAGCCGCACCGACAGCCGTGTGGTGCTCGATGAATGCGGAGCCGACAAGCTGCTCGGCAACGGCGACATGCTGTTCCTTTCCCCCGGCACGAGCCAGATCCTCCGCGGCCAGGGCACGTTCGTCAGCGACGATGAGATCAACCGGGTGATGGGAGCGATCGGCACGAGCGAGCCGCAATACGCGGCGGAGCTCGTCAACCTGCAGCCGGCCCCGTCGGGCGACGCCCCGAAGGGCGGCGGCAGCCCGAAAGACAAGGACGATCTCTACGAGGCGGCTGTGGAGGTGGTGATCCGCGAGGGCCGGGGCAGCGTGTCGCTCCTGCAGCGGGCGCTGGGCGTGGGCTACGGACGCGGGGCCCGCCTCATCGACTTCATGGCCGAGGACGGCGTCGTCGGACAGTATGCCGGCAGTCAGGCCCGCGAGGTGCTGATCACCATGGAACAGTGGGCGGCCCGCAACGGCTCCGCTCCCCTCCCGCCGGACCCTGCCCCGCGGAAACTGAAGATCCAGCCGCACGCCGAGCTCCTGCCCGCCGCGCAGCTCTTTGCCGAGGAGGACGAGGATCGGGAGGAGGCGTTCGCGGACCTCGATCAGGACGGGGACGAGGAGGACGACGATGACGCCTCCGACTTCGACGCCGACGAGGAGGACGAAGAGGATTAGCGGCTATTCTCTCTCGCCTCTCCCTCTGGGAGAGGCTGGCCGAAGGCCTGGTGAGGGTGCCTGCGGAGACGCCACGCAGGCACCCGCGCGCCCGCTGCACCCTCACCCCGGCCCTCTCCCAGAGGGAGAGGGAGATAGAGGTAACTGCCGCGCCGAACAGAAGCGGCCGGGGAGCGCTTTGCCCACGGGCAACGAGCGGCGCGGGCGGCTGAAACAGGGCCGCACTTCGGAGCACACGGATTCCTATTAAGATAGCCGGCATGCGCACCATCGAGATCTACGACACCACCCTCCGCGACGGCAGCCAGGGCGAGGGCGTCAACTTCTCCCTCGAGGACAAGCTGGCGATCACCCTCCGGCTCGACGAGGCGGGCGTGGATTTCATCGAGGGGGGCTATCCGCTCTCGAATCCGAAGGACGCCCAATATTTCGCCCGCGTCCGCGACCTGAAACTGCGGCACTCGCGGGTCTGTGCCTTCGGGATGACCAGGCGCCGCGGCATGACCGCCGCCGAGGATCCGGGCATGCGGGCCCTGCTCGACGCCGGCACGGACGTGGTCACGATCGTCGGCAAGACCTCGGCCTTCCACGTGACCGACGTGCTCGGGGTGTCACGCGAGGAGAACCTCGCGATGATTGCCGATACGGTCGGTTACCTCACGCAGTCTGGCCGGGAAGTGTTCTACGACGCCGAGCACTTCTTCGACGGCTGGAAGCTCGATCCCGACTATGCGGCGAGCACGATCGTGGCCGCCGCCCGGGCCGGGGCCACGCGGATCGTGTGCTGCGACACCAACGGCGGCACGCTTCCCGATGAGGTCGTGCGGATCCTCGCGGAGGCCGACGGGGCCCTGCAGGCCGCCGGCTGCCCGCGGCTGCTGGCGATCCACTGCCACAACGACTGCGATCTCGCGGTGGCCAATTCGCTGGCGGCCATCGGCGCCGGCGCCGTGCAGGTGCAGGGCACGATCAACGGCATCGGCGAGCGGTGCGGAAACGCCGACCTGATCTCGGTCGTGGCCAACCTGGCCCTCAAGCTGCCCGGATACCAGGTGCTGGCGGGCGCCGCGGCGAAGGGCTCGGGCACGGCCCACCTCACCGAACTGTCGCGGTTCGTCTACGAAACGGCGAACATGAGCTACCGGCCCGGGCAGCCGTTCGTCGGCTCGAGCGCCTTCGCGCACAAGGGGGGCATGCACGTGCATGCCGTCGCCAAGGCGACGGAGTCGTACGAGCACATCCCGCCCGAGGCGGTGGGCAACTCCCGCCGGATCCTCGTCAGCGAACTCTCCGGCCGCTCCAACATCGCCGCCCTGGTGACGCGGCCGGACGTCAAGGGCGACCGGGGCCTGCTCGACGCGGTGCTGGCAGAGGTCTGCCGGCTGGAGAACGAGGGCTGGCAGTTCGAGGCGGCCAATGCATCGTTCGACCTGCTGGTCGACCGCCTGGCAGGCACGTTTCGGCCGGCGTTCGAGAAGCGGTCGTATCACGTCGCCGTCGAAAGTCGCGATGGCAGCGACGTCCGCACCGAGGCCACCGTCAAACTCGCCGTGCATGGCGAAGTGCGGCATGATGTGGCCGAGGGAGACGGCCCGGTCAATGCGTTGGATGCCGCCCTGCGGAAGGCCCTGGCGGCGGCCTATCCCGACCTCGCGCGGATGCATCTCCTCGACTACAAGGTCCGCGTGATCAACGCCCAGGAGGGCACGGCGGCCAAGGTCCGCGTCTCGATCGAGAGCACCGATGGCGATGCCGTCTGGGGAACGGTCGGTGTGAGCGAGAACGTGATCGAGGCCTCCTGGCTCGCCCTGGCCGACTCGTTTCACTATTTCCTGGCCCGCGGGTAGGCGGCCGCCGGCATTGCCCGCGGTCGCCCGTGGCTGGGAGCCGCGGTGGCGGGATCGGCATGTCCTCGGCAGAATGTGGGGCCACTGCGAGGAGCCCCATGCCCGAACTTCCCAAGCAATTCGACCATCTCGCTGCCCAGGCCCGCTGCCGCGCCCTGTGGGACGCCGACCGCTCATGGCACGCCGAGCCTGCCGCTCCAGGCGACACGCGGCCCGTGTATTCGATCGTCATCCCGCCACCGAACGTCACCGGGGCGCTGCATCTTGGCCACGCCCTTAACAACACGCTTCAGGACCTGCTCGTCCGCACGCGGCGGATGCAAGGGTTTCTCACGCTCTGGATGCCCGGCACCGACCACGCCGGCATCGCCACCCAGGCGGTCGTCGAGCGGCGGCTCCTGGAGGAGGAAAAACTCTCCCGACACGATCTCGGCCGCGACGCGCTCGTGGCCCGGATCTGGGCCTGGAAGGAGCAGTATGAGAAGCGAATCCTCGGGCAGCTCCGCGACCTCGGCGCCAGCTGCGACTGGGACCGCACCCGCTTCACGCTCGACGACCAGTGTGCCGGGGCCGTGCGGGCGGCCTTCTTCGGCCTCTTCAAGCAGGGGCTCGTCCGTCGCGGCAAGCGGCTCGTCAACTGGGACACGTTTTTGCATACGGCCGTCAGCGACGACGAGGTGTTTCACGAGCAGGTGAAGGGGCACTTCTGGCACATCCGGTATGACGTCGTCGCCCCGCAGGCGGGCGAGCCGGTGAGCGTGACCGTCGCGACCACGCGGCCCGAAACGCTCCTTGGCGACACGGCCGTCGCCGTGCATCCCGATCCCGCCACCGCCCTCGATGCCGCGGAGGCCGCGCTGTGGGCCAAGCGGGCCGAGGTTCCCGCCAAGGAGCAGGCGACCATCGACGCCCAGCTCGAGGAGATCGCCGTCCGCCGCCGCGACGTCCTGCCGACGCTGGTCACGCTTGCCGCCATGGCCCGCGCGGGCCGGCACGTCCGCCTGCCATTGCTGGGCCGCGAGATCCCGCTGGTGGCCGACGAGTGGGCCAAGCCCGAGATGGGCTCGGGCTGCGTGAAGATCACGCCGGCCCACGATCCCAACGACTACGACGTGGGCCGGCGGTGCGACCTGCCGATGGTCAACATCCTCAACCCCGACGGCACGCTCAACGATGCGGCCGGGCCCTACGCCGGCCTCACGATCCCCAAGGCACGGACGAAAGTGGTGGCCGATCTCGAGGCCTCCGGCCAGCTGGTGCAGGTCGAGGATCGGCTCATCGAGCTCGCCCATTCCGACCGTTCGAAGACGCCGATCGAGCCCTATCTCGCCGACCAGTGGTTCATCCGCATGGATGAACTGGCGCAGCCCGCGCTCGACGCCGTGACGAGCGGCCGCGTGCGGATCGTGCCCGAGCGCTACGCCAAAACCTACCTCGACTGGCTTTCCGAAAAGCGTGACTGGCCGGTGAGCCGGCAGCTCTGGTGGGGCCATCGGATTCCGATCTGGCACGTGGCGGGCGTGACGGAAGCCGACCTCGCCGCGGCGTTCGGCGGTCGCGACACGGTCGCCTGGACGGCCGACGGCGCGGCGGGCTGGTTCGTCTGCTCGAGCGACGAGTCGCTGCCCATCGAGACCGTCGCCGGAAAACCGCTGGTCCGCGATCCCGACGTGCTCGACACCTGGTTCTCGTCGGCGTTGTGGCCTCACTCCACGCTCGGCTGGCCGCGGGCCACCCCGGAACTGGCCTGCTTCTATCCCACGAGCACGCTCGTCACCAGCCGCGACATCCTCACGCTGTGGGTCGCGCGGATGGTGATCCTCGGCCTGTTCGACACGGGCGCGAGCCCGTTCCGCGAGGTCTACATCCACCCCAAGATTCTCGATCGCTACGGCGAGACGATGAGCAAGAGCAAGGGGAACGGGGTCGATCCGGTCGACGTCATCGACACGCTCGGCGCCGATGCGCTGCGGTTCGCGCTGGCCAGCATGGCGACCGAGACGCAGGACGTGCGGATGCCGGTCGACTTCCAGTGCCCGGCCTGCGGCGGCCTCGTCGAGCAGACGGTGCAAAACCGCATCCGGCCGCGGATCGACTGCCCGAAGTGCGGCCAGCCGTTCCGGACCCAGTGGGCGACCGCGGCGGCCGACCTCGCCCTGCCCCGTGGCCCGGCGGTGAGCGAGCGGTTCGAGTCGGGCCGCAACTTCTCCAACAAGCTCTGGAACGCCACCCGCTTCGTCCTCATGCACCTGGAGGGCTTTGACGCGGCCGCGGTGGATGCCGCCGCGATCGCTGATCCGTCGACCGCGGAACTCGCCGACCGCTGGCTGGCCAGCCGTTTGGCCAGCGTGACCCGCGACGCCACGCGGGCCATCGACGAGTACAAGTTCGCCGAGGCCGCCCGCGTGCTCTATGCATTCGCCTGGGACGAGTTTTGCAGCGCCTATCTGGAGCTCTGCAAGCCGCGGCTCGCCGATCCGGCCACCCGCGATCGTGCCCGCGCGATGCTTCTCTTGGGCCTCGACACGATCCTGCGCCTGCTCCATCCGATCATGCCGTTCGTGACCGAGGAGATCTGGCAGCACCTCGGTGAGACGGCGGCCGGTCGCCGCATGCCGTGGGACCACGGGCTGCCGCCGCGTTCGATCATGGTCGCCGCTTGGCCGCGGCCGCCCGTCGGTTGGATCGATCCGCACACCGAAGCGCAATTCGGATCTTTCCTGGCCCTGGTGGCGGCGATTCGCGAGGTGCGCGCCCGGCAGAACGTGCCGCCGCGGACGCGGGTCAAGGTGGCGATTCGTACGGCTCGCGACCAGGCCGAGCGGCTGCAGCCGCTGCACGCGGCGCTGGAATCGATGGCCGTGGCGGAGATCACCGCCATCGGGCCCGACGCCGTCGGGGCGGCGGCGGCGGCCACGGCAGCGGTCGCGGGCTGTGAGATCTCCGTGGATCTGGCGGGGCTGATCGACGTCGAGGCGGAGATCGCCAAGCTCATCAAGGAAAACGAGAAGACCGAGGGCTTCATCAAGGCCAAGCAGGCCAAGCTTGCCGACGAGAAATTTGCGGCCCGTGCGCCGGAGGCGGTGGTGGCCAAGGAGCGGGCGCAGCTTGCGGAGCTCGAGGAGCGGCTGGCCAAGGGGCGGGCGACGCTCGCCGACATGCAGCACCGCGGGGCGACGCCCGGGTGAGGTGACGTCTGGCTTGGGCCGCGTCGCGGTGGGCGTCTTACGCGCGGCCCCGCCCGGCCAGGACGGCGTGAGGGCCGTGCAGCGCTTGGCCGGGACCCTGGTTTTTCGGCCGCGAAAACATGCCGCTGCCCCTGATCGGCCTGGCGCTCGCTTTATGGGATAGAGAACCGCATGGTGCGGGCCTCACCATTTACGCAGGAGCAGGCGATCATGAACGTCACGGCGACGACTTCCCGGGGCTCGGCGGCCAGGCCGGAGCGGCTTTTGGATCGGATTCGGCACGCGGCACGGCTGCGGCATTTGGCGACCAGCACGGAGAAGGCCTACGTGCACTGGGCGAAGCGATTCGTGCTTTTTCACGGCCGCAGGCATCCGCAGGACATGGCTGAACCAGAGGTCAACGCCTTCCTGACACACCTGGCCGTCGGCGAGCACGTCGCGGCTTCGACACAGAACCAGGCCTTGGCGGCATTGCTGTTCTTGTACGACAAAGTTCTCGGCCGGCCCCTGGAGCGCATGGAAGGCATCGTCCGTGCGAAACGGCCCAAGCGGCTGCCGGCGGTCCTGACGCCAGACGAAGTACGACGTGTTCTTGAATGCCTGACCGGGCAGCACTGGCTGGTGGCCATGCTGCTGTATGGCGCCGGGCTGCGGCTCCTGGAGGCGCTGCGATTAAGGGTCAAGGACATCGACATGACGCACAACGTGCTCACGATCCGGGAGGCCAAAGGGGACAAGGACCGGGTCACGGTGCTTCCAGCCTGCCTGCGTGATCCGCTCGGCCGGCTGCTCCAACAGCGTCGGCTACAGCATGCGGCGGAGGTCGAAGCCGGTCGAGGCCGCGCGATGCTGCCCAATGCCTTCGCTCGCAAGCACCCGAACGCGGAGCTTGACTGGGCGTGGCAATGGGTGTTCGCCGGCAAGAGTGACTTTCGTGACCGGGAAACGGGCCGCTTCTACCGCCATCACATCCATGAGACGGTTATTCAGCGGGCGGTTCGCGAGGCAGTGATCCGCGCGGGAGTCGAGCGGCGGGCGACCTGCCATACTCTGCGGCATTCGTTCGCGACCCATCTTCTCCAGGATGGAGCCGACATCCGCACGGTGCAGGATCTTCTGGGCCACAATGACGTGAAGACGACGATGATCTACACGCACGTGCTCAACCGAGGCGGTGTGTCTGTTCGTAGCCCTGCGGACCGATTGGGGCTGGCGCGATGACGGCCGCCACGGCGGCTCGGGGGGGCGAGGCGGCGAGGGTGGCGTTTGGCAATCCCGGCAGCGAAGGTTGTGGCCCCCACCCAAAGCACCCCGCTTTTGCCCAGTCTGCCAGGGGTGATTGTCCAGCGGATAAAACGCGTAATGCGGCAACACGCCGTTTGGCTTTGCGTCGCAAGTCCTGGTGCGGCATGATGATAATGACGGTACGTAGAAGTGGTCGCCGAGCGTTATCCAGCGGCGACCGCGTTTATACGGAACCGTAGAATTACAAGTTCGTCGGACTTATGCGGAACTAGATAATGCATCATCGACTGGAGGGTTGGCGCAGCGACTTGACACCTGCGTTACGCTCTAGGCGCAGCATAACTA
>Ga0315909_10002613_pt1 | contig 22805 bp, 34 predicted proteins | sample LakEriMetagenome_11_FD_203527 | JGI IMG/M metagenome (GOLD analysis project Ga0315909, IMG submission 203527) | Freshwater fungal communities from buoy surface, Lake Erie, Ohio, United States - Buoy 2 MA125 | ecosystem: Environmental > Aquatic > Freshwater > Lake | place: USA: Lake Erie, Ohio...
TAAATAAATAATTATCTGACATTGATTTTTTTAACCTGTTGATGTGTAACAAGTTTTTGTTTCTATTGCCATCTATTGACTTAAATAGATAGTAATCTGTTGTTGTGTGAACTTGGCTACTGTGCTTCACCATTGGTTCTGTTTTTAAATTATTCATTTTATTTTTATGGGTTTTATAACTCCGCCCAGAAGTTTTATCTTAATTTTTTATTTTATCTCATTAATGAAAATTGATTATTAATACTAATCGTTGGTTTTTTAACATCGAACTTTATTTTACCTGCCTTTTCATCTCTACTAGCCCAAGTCCTAGCCGTAGCAACCCAATCTATTTTTTTATTCCCCTCGTTTGACCAAGTGTTTAAAGAATCGTGATAATATTTAACTTTTTCATTATTCCAATCTTTAAACTGTTCTTTAAATTTAATAATATCGAATATTGAAGAATCCTTAAAAAATATTTTTTTAGGCTTTACTTCTTCTTCTTTTCCTTCTTTCATTCTTAGATTGGTGTCGTTTGAAGTTCGTTTGTGTTTCGTTGGTGTTTCATCTGTGTTGCAAGTACCTTGATAATCTTCGTATTTACAGACTGTTAAGTGTGTCGTAATATTATCACTTGTATATACAATCATTGCCTCTTTCTGTAAAGTGCTAAAATACCTTCTGACACTTGACTTATCCCAATCCCATCTTTTAGACCAACTATCTAAAGATAATATGCTTTGACCTCTTTTAACATCATATAACTTACCTTTAATCATTACCTTATTATCTGAATGATTGCAAGTTAGTATAATATCTATCCAAGCCTCCAATTTAGAAAACTTTCTTTTTTCTGTGAACAACCAGTTATTCTGAATTGAACGATGTAATTTAATCCAACCACTCATAAAGTTGAACAAATTTGTTTTCTAATTAATTTTAACTCATTAATTAATTCAGTTAATTCGTCTTCATTAATTGTTACTATTCCGTATTCATGGTCTTCTTGACCTTCAATAACAATAGCACACCTGTTTTGAGTGTTCATAAAAACACTTAATTTTAATTCTAATTGACTAGAATCATCTGTAAATATTTTTTGTATCATAAAATAAGGAAGCCCCTTGTTAGAATAGTCGAACACTTGCATTTGGGATACAAGACCTAGTCTAATTCGGGGCGTATTTTAAATGTGAATTTTTAATCATAATCCTTATGTTCGTTTAGGATGGTGCAATGTTAAGTATAATTATTTAATTTACAAAATTTATTTTAAAAAAGTTTTTGTTGTGAAATGTGGTCTTTAATTCTCTGCATAGCCTTATCAAAATATTCTTTATCCAATTCACAAGCGGTTAATTCGTTTCCCATATCGTAACAAGCAAGGGCAATACTTCCGCTTCCTAAATGTGTATCAAGTATTCGTTCGCCTTTTTTTGAATAGTCATTTAGTAATCTTCTATAAAGTTCAACGGGCTTTTGTGTCGGGTGTATGCTTCCGCCTTTTTGAGCAATTAATCCTCTGTTTAGGTTTATCATTCTTGTTGCCCGTTGAAAGCTACTAAATGCAATTTCGCCATCACTCATACTTAATCCTTCTTGCCCTTTATACCAAAATATCCAGCCCATTGTTCCTTTGTCTAAATGTTCAACGAAATAATTCGCACCCCAAATAATCTGATTTTTACTAACCCGAAACAACTCTTTAAAATATTCAGCATTCGGTATTTCATTATCCCAGTTTTTTTGCTTGTGTGCTTTGCGTTTGTGTTTTGGGTTTTTAGTAAAAGTTTCAGTTTGTCCGCCTCGTTCAATCCCATAAGGCGGGTCAACAATAGCCAAATCAAAATACTTGTCAGGATAACGTGCCATTAAAAGCATATTGTCTTCGTTTGTTATTGTTAGCATAGTTTATTTTTTACTATTTTCAAATTCTTTTCTGAGATGTGCAATTTTCTGAGTATTCGCCTGTATGAACTGGTCGATGTTATTCTGATAGCCTTTAAGTCTATTATACATTACCTCACTATCTACCTCATTAAGCCTATATTCTTTTGATTTAACTATGCTCTCAGCTTGTAACCTACTTACCCCACCTTCACCAGTAACAATGTAATTAGCCTCAAATTCTTTACGAAGGTTGTAACAATCTAATGAAGTACGATAACAGTCATTAACATATTCGCCTAGATAAAATGAATACCCCGCCATTCGTAGATTATAACCTATTAGCTTGTCAATATCATTCGTCTTATTAGAATCAATGATTATTTTTTTTATCTCAGGTATTATGCTTTCAAGTTTCATTCGCTAAATTTTTCGTGATAATAGTCAAAGGCATATTGTAACATACTATTAGTAATTTCTGACTGGTGTATCATTGATAGTGAATTAATGCTAATAGATTTACCGGAACGGTCATAAATATACGACTCTAGTAATTCTTTAAGGTCTCTAGTAGTACATTCCCTTTTTTTATAATCGTAGAATATTTGGTAAAATCTATCTTTGTTCATTTACTATTTGCTTTAGTTTTCTAGTTATATCACTTAATGTATATTTACTACCCTGAGTGATTGGGTCAGGTTGGTAGTCTTCTAAAAATCTTTTTATCTCATTTGCCCTTTGCCAAGTTAACCCATCCCTTAACTCAATTATGAGTGAGTGCCTCAATCTCTCGTCTATCGAGGCACATTCAATCATTCCCTCAATCATAGATTCAAACCATACACCGATTAACTCAGGCTTAGGCGAATCGTCTAGTAACTCATCAATCCATTCCATCTACTGGCTCATTAGTTCTAGTGAAAGCATCTGCCTCATCTTCGCCAAAGACTCCAAGTTGATAAAAACCTACCATCTTTAGAACACATCTCGATAAGGCTCTTTTTTCAGCCATTGATACTATGTACTTATTCTTACAGTTCTCAGGTGATGCCTCGCCATAGGTTTCAATAGATATCGATTCTTTTTTACCAATAGCTTTAACTACTACAAAATCTTTTTCTAATTTCTCAGAAGTAAAAGAAATGTTAATCTTATTCTTATACTGGATTTTCTCAATACCTGAGCGGGTTATTATCACATAACCCTGAGGCGATTTAAATACATCCTCTTTTTCAAGTCCATTCTCTAGGAATAGCTTTTTTAGTGTTTCTTTTTTGTCCATTGTGTTTTGTTTTGTTTGTTTTTAAAATGGTAAGTCATCATGAGAATCAACTCTAAATTCAGAATGAGTATCAATAAACTGTTGTTTTTTTACTTGCTCAGTATATGCACCCGCTTTAGTTTCATCCTTTTTAAATGGAGGAGAAATCTTTATAGATTGGAACTTACCTTTATTCCATATCGCAATATCAAATAGTTTACCCTCGACGTTAACCTGACCTTTGAAGTCAGGTTGGTTATCGCTTGTTTTCTTTTGATTAGGGAAAATACTTCCCGAATTTTCTTTGTGTTCGTAGCTCATAAATTAATTAATTAAAAAGTTTGTGAAAAAATAACCTCTTGTTTTGGATAACCTTTTTGCTCGTGGTTTTCGATTAGGAACTTCATATAATCATAAGCCTCTTGCTCCTCTGAGAATAGCTTGTGATAATTAGTTAATCCATTTGAATCGGTAGTGTAGATAGAATAGTAAGTAGTACCGTCTAACTTAATTTCTTTAATGATTTCGAATTTCATAGTGTTTTGTTTTTAATTGTTTTACAAATTTAATAATTATTTAGAAAAATTGATTCCTTTTGCCAAAATAAATTTATCATCCATCGTTGATAAATAATGATGCTTAAACTCATTTTTTGTTAAGTCAAAGTAGCACTCCATAAATAGATAATCACGTTCTATCCATACCTTACACCCTGACTTAGTACAGGTAATCTCTTTAATTGTATAGCCACCAGTTTTAGCAGCTTCAAAAATGTTGTTAATTGATTTTTGCATTTTGTTTTGTTTTGTTTTTATTAATCGTTATAATGTTCCTCAATGTAATTCGCAATATCGTCTAAAAGCCTTTTGTTACCTTTTAAGTTATCTAATAGCTTAGTAACATCACGCCCATTGCGTTCAATTTTCTCAATATCGAAGTAACCACCTTCAGATGGCTCCCAGTATGTAGCAGGAGTATATTGAGTGAAATAGCCTGTTACTTCTACATTCATAACAGTTAGGTTGCCGAATAGTTCTAGTTCAATAGTCATAGTGTTTTGTTTTTGTTTCGACAAAGTAAAGCCAAGTTTTTAAACCCTGCAAATAATTTAGACCTAAATCGGTTTAGGTGTCGATAAAAACACAAAAGCCACCTTTTCAAGTGGCTCTCGTGAAACAAATAAACAAAACACAATTACAAATTTATATATTTTTTTAATAATAACAAGCATAAAATTGCGATAACTAATAATGCCCAAAATGGCACTACCTTTTTCTCTACAACTGTCTTACTATTAGTGCTATCCTTTGTTTTCATTTCTTTACGTACCAACTCCACTAATCTACTATTTGCATCACATTGCATCTGAATATTTCCGTAGGCATCCTTATACCAACGTAAAGAAGCAATACCGTTCGTGTCCTTAATATAGTGCCACTTATTAACTGGCATTAATACAATCGAATCTTTATAAATCGTATTCGTTACACTTGCACCCTGAATTAACGAATCACGTCTAATTATCTCAGTAGTGTGATTAGTGATAGTTTCTACTACTGGCGGGAATTTAGCGTTACATTTTTTTTCAGTTACACATCCAACACTACTTATTAATAAAATAGTAATTAAAATCCAAAATGCTAATATCAGCAAATCATTCTCGTTAAAAAATTTCAATCTCATAATTTATAGTTATCTAATATGTTTACAAATTGTATAACATCCCTAACATTCCGAACCCTTTTAAATACACCACCGCCATTGGATTGGCTACCTTTTTCTCCTGCACTTGTATTTCCTTCAATGCAAGTAAATGTTTTTCCCTTCTCTAGCCACGAATGAAATATACCTACATGGTCAATTACCTTATCCTGTTTGAAATCGAAAATAACTATATCGCCTTTGATTGGGTTATCAGTTTCCCACCTCTTAGCTTTAGCCTTATGGTATAATGTAGGTACATAATGAAATCCTATTTCAGTATCAATATAAGGTAGTGTCCACCCTGCAAAGTGATATACATAACTTACAAAAGTGCCACACCACGCAAACGGTTTACTATTTTTAAAATAGGTATGCCCTTCTATATAATACCAGTCATTATATTTAACGACATTCGATTCAGGAGGACTTTCAAGCGTACCCATTTCCTGCTCCGCCATTGCTATAATAGAATCTCTTATCATTTTTTAAAATATTTTCTTAGTTTTTCAAACTGTTCATCGTTTATAAACTCAGGATGTAAAGGTAAATTTAATTCCTTTATTTCTTTTTCCGTAAGTTTAATGTAATAAATCTTATCTCTATAATTAAAATAATATGTAGACTTTTTCATATATTAATGTTATTCGTTTTCATCTAAACCATTCATATAATCACATAGCTTCTTATATACACTCTCAGGCTTACCAATAGCATATACACTATTGCCACTCTCAAAAACTACTATCGTAAAATACTTTTTCGTACTACCGTCTTTCGTTAGTAAATAACTAGGCTCTAAGTGCATAATAGGATCAGCCATTAAATTAAAAAAACCTATATCAGTTTTAAACTCTCCGCCATCATTATTTAACCTAACTTTTTTTAATACATCGTCATCCTCTTCATCGTCAAATTCAGACAAAGAACTACGAGTTTGGTAAAGTATATTTAATTCAAAGAAATCCATTAGTAAACCTTTCCATTAATAATAATAAAATTCTCTACTTTAAATCTACCTGTTGAATGGTCAACCTCTACAATAGCAGCACCGTGATTATGATTATTTAAAGGCATATAACTAGGCTCTAATTCACAAAGGCATCCAGTTGACCAACACATAATATTGTCATCGTCATAAACAACGCTATTACTAGATGAAGTTCTATGAAAGTGGCCACACAATGTAGGCCTTTTAAAATTTAATGATAATGTACGAGCAGGATTAACTCCACCCGCTCCCTTCATTTTATCTCCATGCTCAACTAATAATTTACCAAAATAACACTTAGAACTATAAGGCACTTCTACTACTCCATACTCTGCCATTCGTAAAAGAATATCTAAACGAAACTCTTCTACGTCTAGCAACTCAGGTGCTTTCACTCTTAAATATCGCTCCATTCTATTCTCATGATTACCCTGAATAAAGTAAATAGCACATTCAGGGAAATCTCTTCTTAGCATAGCAAAGAACTTTCTACCCATTTCCAATTCAGTTTTTATACTTGTTTTTCTAGGATCTTTTTCGTGAAATGATAATTGATAGAAGTCTAGCATATCTCCATTGATATAAATGGAATCAATACCCTTTTCTTTTCCGTATTTTAACGCCCCTACAATAGCATCGTTATCTTGGTAAGGGAAATGTAAGTCTGATAAAATTAACGTCTTAGAATAAGCCTTTGGTAATCGCCAAACATTAGTATTTTTTTTATGCGAATCAGGTAAGTCAAATGGGTTATAATTATATGTTTTTTCTCTAACTAAAGATTTATCCTTTAATCTATTTTTTTCAGTAGCACCTTTTAATCCTGTGTGATATCTTAATATATCTCTACATCTATCTACAGAATCAAAAAGTAGAGGTTGCTCTTTATATATTTTTTTAGCTAATGTTAGTAATGGCGTATTAGGAAACTTCTTTAAATATTCTCTAGCTATTTCGCCGTGTAAAGAAACTTTTGCCATATTGTTTTATTTATTGTTTCGCAAATCTAATCTATTTACCTATCATTTCCAACGCATCTGTAACATTCCTTACAACCCAATATTTTACTCCTGCACTTTCGACCATTTCTTTAAATTCCAATTCGCCCTCTGTTAATGGTTTATTTCCATCCTTAACCTCTACGATAAAAGTATTACCTCCGTAGAAAACTAATAAATCAAATGCTTTTTTTAACTGTGCTACACTTCTAACCTTTGCACCATGCAACCTCAAAGCCTGTACTATTTCAGGCTGATTTTTGTCGATTTTCGCTGCCCTTATCACGCTTCTTTTTTAGCGTAATACTCTGCAATATTTAAACCTATCTTACCGAGTGCCATTGCGCCTAGTGAAGTATAACCTAGCCAGTCTATTTTCTCATAAATGGCGAAGCCTGTAATGGTTGTACTTAGTGTAATTAGTGAATCACTTACTACCTTCCAAATATCACTATATCTCTCTTTGAATCCTGTTTTCATTTTGTAAAATATTTTTTCCAAAAGTGCCTAACTATTAATCCTGCAAATGCTCCCACACCTCCTAAGATAGCGGCCTTTAACATATCTATTCCGAATAGTGCCATCTGTCCGAAAAATGCAGTAACCCATCCTAGCATCACGCTAAGCATATCGCCTGTTGTATCTGTGTGATGTGTCATTTTTTTAATTGTATTACGTATTCGTATTGGATTAATTCTTTACTCACCCAAGCATCAATATCACTATCCTCCCAACTATCTACATAGGTAAAAAAGTTAGGAAATGTAAAACCAAATTTTGTTCCCGCTTCATCTACTAATAGAATTGAAACCATGCAAAATTTATCTTGAATACTATCGGAAACATTAACAACGGTTATAGTTGGATTAACTATTTCTACTTTGAAATCTGGGAATTTATAATTCATATTTTATTTTTTTTATAGTCCGAAATCTGAAGGAATAAACTTGCGACAAATAATATAAGATTGAGCAGTTGTTTTTCCAATGTTAGAGAAACCGCCATTCGTAAATAATCCGAAAGCATTGGTAGTTGAGTTGGCAACCGTTGTAGAAGTCCAAATTCTATCCGTTGTGCCTGTAACTATTATATTGAATGGCGAATAATTTAATGACGAGTTTGTCGCTATTGAGAAATTACAAATAGTAATTAATTGATTTATGTTAGGAATAAACCAATCACTAAAACCACCCTGAGTAGATGCCTCAGCACCATCAATAGCAGTATTCCAATTGGATGAAATCGTTGGATTAGCATACCACATCAAGCCAGTCAAATGGTCAAGTACTAATTTATTCGTGTAAACTTCAGTTCCTAACTCATCTGTGAATCGTTTATTCGTTCCGAATATATTATTATCTGAAAGTGCAGAAAAACTTGTACCAATTCCTAGTTCTAAATCACCATCGTCTCCAGTTCTATAAGAAGTAGTTTGTCCTGTTCTCGTTGGTTGCTGACGTTGAATAGTATTAATCTGTGTCGGCGTTAAGTCATCATTCAAATCCTGAGTAGCTAAAGCTGAAATCAAAGTACAGGCTAAATTTATTCCTGCCACTTTACTTTCATTGCTACCATTAGGTTGAGTTAATGTAATATTCGCAATTTGCCAATTAGCACCTACCTTACTACCTAGATTAGTTCCCGCCGTATTTTTTACAGGAATATCCTCCGTATCTGGCGCAGTAAAAGTACCCCACGCCGAGCCATTAATTAATATATCCACTTCACCCGCTCCACCGCCTGAACAAGTGTAAGTATCTCCTGCATCTAAAGTAATTTCATTGCCATTATCGGTAACAATTACAGGCTCACAATTCAAAGGATTAGGGAATGGAGTAATCTTACCCATCGGAATCATACAATCGCTATTGATTGAATTAACCTCTATATCTATCGAACACTCCCACCCTGTTACATCGTCTGCTAATTGCTCTGTGAACGGTGTCATTGAGGGATCGCCTGAAAGATTAATATCGAAAATTTCGTTATGCTTTATGAATTGTATAAAATCAAATAGCGTTTGCTGACAATCTGAAAGCACATCGTTCTCATTCTCTTCGCCCTTAGTTACCAAATCCCAACAACGTACATCGAATGAGTATATAGTGGTATTTTCTAAAGGAGTTGCCTGAGTGGGAAATATCCACAGAGTAGGCGTATTCCCTGTTACCTTTGGGTTGCCATTAGCCTCGTAAACTTCGCCAAATCCAAATGAGTTAATTTGTAAGTGCGAATCTGCAAAATCACTAAAGATTTTTATTAATTGATTTAATGAGTAGGTTGCCATTGATTTAAATGTACTATCTTTGGTTTTCGTTTTAAATATGACAATAAACAATTTTGTTAATCAGAATCATAAATGGTTGCTATCAGTAGCCAGTAACATAACTGCAACAGACTCGAACTCTTCTGAATTAAAATATGACCTTTTAAGTTTTGTAACTATCGAGATTATAGAGGCAAAGAAGTACGAAGGTTTAGAACTTGAAGATTATAAATGGTTATTTGCTCGGTTTTTAAAAGATAATTACCGTTGGAAGCAAGGAGGCAAATTTTGGCAACAAATGAAACTGACTAACCAATATACTACACCTATACACCAAGAGAGCGAAAATGATTTTATAGATATAATGGCTGACTGTACCGAGAATTGTGATGAGGATTTAGATATGATTAAGTTTTACGGTGACTTTAACGCTGAAAAAATTAAGGTAGTTAGGGAAATTGAAAGCAACCTACCGCCACATTTCAAACGTCTATATGACTTGTACATTAACGAAAAACTCTCACTCGGTCAAATAGCTATTAGGATAAACATTCCCAAAGCCTCAGTAAACAATTTAGTAAACGATTTAAAACTATTAATAATTAACCAATGGAATCAATCTTGTTCACCATCGTCGCGTTTTCCTGTATCGGATATATTGTTGCGGAAACAGACATCTCAGACCAAATTAAAGATTTAATCTTTACCTCTGAAACTACTAACTTTCTTTACTCAATGTTTAAGTATGTTTTTTACTGTTCTTTATGCTTCGCTTTTTGGAGTTGCCTTATTTATACTGGCTCGATATTCTGTGCAGTTATTTCGGCAATACTTTCGGAAATCATTTCTAAATACATCAGCTATGAGCGATAAAAAGTATTACGAAGACGTTAAACTATTCTTTGATGGAGTAACTAGTAATAAGTTTACCCACCAACAGATACAGGAATTAGTACGTCTATATCGGTTTAGATTCAATCCTAATCAAGAATATACTCAATGTGGCAGTTGTATTAGGAGGATGCTCAAAAGCCTCAGAAAAGACTTAATTTAAGCTAGAGGGAAATATTTACCTAATCCTTTTTGTTGGCGATTAGCGGCACTCCATATTTGAATAGTCTTAGGTTGGTCAGGTATAATAGTACCCGCCTCTAATTGCTTTCTGCTTATTCTAGCCTTTTGCCAAATGTGGCGACAATTAAAGCCACCCTGAAATAAAAATACTGAATAGCCTAAACGCTCAGAAATCATTAATAAGTCAGTTTCTCCCCAGTATTTATTTAACTCCAAAACTCGTTTACAGAATGGTCTAGTCTTAGAATCAAAAGCACCTTTGTAATAGTAATAGGCTTGTAAGGTATCTACTTTTTTAGCTAACTCAATATATTCTACCTCATGCTCTTTTACCGAGTCTTTAGGTATTCCTGTCCTAGATAGGAAATCTAAAATAATATCGGCATCCGCCTGTAATCTCGCTTCTTTATATTTTTTTAATGCATCACACATATTACATACTTCTAAAAAAATTCTGAATACTTTTTTCTGTTCTGTTTTGACCGGTATAAATATCACTAGTGTAAACGTCTCCATGGTCAGGGTACATATTACGAGTAGGATTATTATAAAGTGTAAACGTACTATTGTTATCCGATAGGCATAACCACTCTTGAACACGTTGCATATAATGCTCATAGTTATCCATACAAGATTGTTTTAAATCGCCCACCTCTTTGAACGATGCAGGTTCGGTAGTGTCGCTAGTACCTTTCAATATACCTTTATTTCTTATTCCTACATTGATAAATGGAATAGCTTCTACTAAGGTAAGCCAAGCTATAGCGGGTTGAGATAATTGCAAAAGTTCCGTTTCTTTTGCAGTCAAATTTCCTGCACTTATACCACTCATTAATCTTTCGTAAAATTCACTTCCGAAAACATGCTGTGCGTATTTATCCTGTGCAGTTATAATGAAAGGAACGATTAACTTAATATCAACGTTAGCACTTATTGGCGTATATTGTTGTAAAAAAGTTTCGTTTATAAATGTCGCTTTAATGATTGCCATTACTCTAGTGGATTAAGTTTAATAATTTTTGGTTGCACGTGAATACCCATTCTGTATAGTGCCTTTTGTAAATTTTTCTCTATCCAAATCTGTTCAGGTGTAACCACAACGCCATCGAATATCTTATAGGCACTTTCCATTTCTGTACCGCCACCCGCTAAACCACTAGGCACAGGAATACCTAATAAGCTAGGAGAAGTAATTCTATTAACCGTTAATATTTGTTGAACACATTGCTCAGATAAAGTAATTAATTTATCGTCAAAGTTTTCAATTTTCAATGGGTCAACGTCAGGAGCATCTTCCTTACTATTACTAAACATTACTAGCACCTTATTCTTTTTTCCACTAGCAGAATATTGTCTATTTAAGTTTCTTACAATTTCATCCTCTTGCTCTGGCGAACTTGGTTTCTTATAAAACTTAATTACTAAACTAGGTTGGTAGCCTTCGTTAACGTTATTTAATTGCAAATCTCCTGACTTAGCATCCGCCTCTATCCAATTAATTGCAGAGTAATAGTCAGGTAAACCATAATACTCATTAGATAGGTCAGGTTTTTTGAAATACATAATAGCACTTCTGTCGTCTTCATCATTACCAACGGTATGAATCTCTTTAGGTTTTTCAGTTTTGTTATTCACTTTTTCCCAATGACGAGAATAGTAGTAAGTATCTACCTTACCGTAATTATTATATTTTCCACTTCTTAAATGAGCAGCATCAATATTATTAATCTGTGTATATTTTCCTTTATCTACTGACTTAATTAATTCGATAGCCATAGCACCAAATGCAACGCTATTATACGCCCATTGATAAACCAAATCACTTAATGATTGGTCTGTGCCATTCGGGTTTTCTATTAGTGTTTTTAACTTCGCTTTTGCCTCAATAGAGAGGTTATCATAACCAATAAACTCAATACCCTTACCTGCTATCATTGTGGCCTTAGAAACAACACAGGCTCTATGAATGGCCGAACGCATAAGTAATGAAATCCAATATTGAGGTACTAAGTTATCCTCACCAAATGAAATCCATTTATCCCCTTGTTTTTCCTTAGCAATAGGAGTGCCTATATAATTTTGTGAGCCAAACATTACTGAGGCATCCTTAATTATTTCCTGTTTATTTCTGCTTATATCTAGTCCGAATATTTTCATGGCGTAAAGGTAGGTATTTCTGTTTTATCTCCTGTATCAAATGTAGGTAATTCTGTTTCAGTTTCCCAAACATACACCTTACCTTTTTCTAATACGTTTAACGAAGGTGAGTAATCATTAGGATCTGTTTCCTGTGGAGAATCTACTTCAGCCTCGTAAATAGTATAGCAATGAAAACCTTTTTTTAAATCCAAAACTGATTCATCAATCTCAAATAGGTTATATCTCTCAGGATAAGGTGAAGTGTCAGGTAAAATAAAATTTACAACTTCAAAAGTTAAATCGTGAACGAATGAGAAAATATAAATAGGCGAAGTGATAGTAACCTTTTCAGTTAACGTCAACGCCACATCAGTAGTAATATCTTTTTTTAGTTTTATCATTTTAAAAAAAAAGCCACCTTTTCAGATGGCTCTCCTAAATTTTAATTAGATTAAATTAATGTAGCTAAGATAGCATCTGACACAGTAGAAGCCATCTCAGGCTCTTCTCCTGTAAACGTCAAAGTATATCCGTTTAGGTCAGCTTTAGCAGTACCCGAACCACCTTCGTTAGTAGTTAAGTCCATTCCATTTGTCATTCCCAATACCCAGTTCAATCCGTTTTGGTCTTTAACAATTATAGATAGTCTCTTTTGTGCTAGTAAACGAATAACGTTTCTCTTTGCTACTTCACGTCTAGGAATAACTAAAGTGATAACCTGAGTCTTGAAATTAGTTCCATTCTCAATACTGTTTGCTTCGCTCTCTGTATAGAATGAAGTATTTTTGTTGAACTCAAACTCGTAATAGTTTTCTCCTGAGTCAATAGAAATAGCAGAAACTACTCCATTTGATTCTGTGAACCCATCCTCTACATTGACAAAATCTGTAATGTATGCTTTTTTTATCCCACCGATGTTAGGTGAACAAGCAATGGTAACCCCACCTGTTAATAATGTACAAGCCATATTTTTATTTTATTTTAAAAGGGGGATGTTACTCCCCCTGAATTATTATGTATAATAAACAATCTCAGCACCTACACCATGACCAGTTCCGAATTTGAAACCAGCAACGAAGCGTACATTCTTATCTCCTAGAGTTTCGCCAGTATCAATTAATTTGATAGTCTCAAAATCTTCGATAAGGTCAGTAGCGAACCAAAGGTTCTCCCATTGACAAGCTACGATATCATTTGTAGGTAATCCGTTTACAACCTCCATTTGAACGTTTAAGAACATCATTGGTACATTCTTCTGCATATAAGACTCAACAGAAGTAGATGCAACCTTAGTGCGATAGAAACGAGCAGCAGCAGGAGAAACTAAAATTCTAGTGCGCTCATCGTCTATGATAGTATTAGGAATAGCATCGTAAACTTTTTGTAATTCAGTTATAATATTAGAAGCACTTAAAGTAGTTCCCACAACATCGATTACAGTAGCATCAGCTAAGAATCCTTTCAACCAACCATCGCATAAGTCAACTGGTGAAGCTGCAGTATCCCATTGCCAGATACCTTCTTCAATTTCTAAATTTAAAAATTCTTTCATCTTGAATAAAACGTACTCTTGGAAACTAGCAGGAATCTTTTCTTTCATATCACCCGCTCCCATTTGCTCAGATAGCCACATATTGTAGAAATCCTTTTTACAAATGGTTTTATTTACCATTAAATCACAAGTCTCAATAGACTTCTCAGTAATAGTAACTGTTCCTTGTGAACTATAATCACACGCCCCAGCTTGTAGCAAATTAGCCACAGACATTGAAGGAATGTTCATTTTAGATTTTACATTTACAAGTTTTCTAGCTTTAGACTTAGAATTTCCCTGTAACAAAATTGCAGAGTAAAACTCTTGCGCTTGTATCCCATCCCAAGTGGATGTACTGTCAGTAATTGTAGGCATAATTTTTTAGTATTTAAATTAAATGTATTAAATTGCTTTTTCGTTTATTTTGCTCAATGCAATAACCTTTTGTAATAACTCATCACTAGTCAACTTTACCGGTGGCTCAGTAGATAATCTTACTCTGTTGGTTTCAGGTTTAGCTATTGAATTAGTAGGTAGGCTATCCTTCATTGCAGAAAGTTCTGTTCTTAAAGTTTCTTTTTCCTCTTTAAGTTCGTTAATCGCTTGTCCAGTTCCCGCCTCAATCTCATTAAATCTTTGCTCCAATGCAGATACTCTAGCGTTCATTTCGTCTATTACTGGTTGTAACATTGCCTTAATAGATTCTAAATCCATAGGAGTAACTTCTGCCTTAACAGGAGCGTTTGGCTCTACTATCTTAGTAGATTCTACTTCTACTTCTACTTCAGGAGTTGGCTCAACTACCTTTGGCTCTTCTTTAACCGCCTCTGTGATTAACCCATCTTTAACGGTAATTAATCCAAATCCAGTTAGTATATAATCGCCATCTTTAGCGGCGAATTGCTGACCGTTTTCGTCTACCACAAATACAGGTGCGCCTACTTCAAAGTCAGATGCCGTTGTATAAATTACTGTGCCATCTTCTAAAGTGGCTTCTTTTTCAAGTTTAAATTTTCCGTACTCCATATTATTTCTCATTTTTAATTTTTTCATATCAAAGAAACCCTCAATAGAGAAGCCTCTTAACTTTTGTGTTTTTATTTCCGATTGCCAAAAATCCTCATCCTCTATTTTAACAACTCCAAACCAAGTACCCTCAGGCAAATCGAATCCAAAGTTTTTGCTCTTATCATTTTCCGAAGCAGTTACCCAATTTTCAGAAACAAAGGCCACCGATAAAGTGCTACCGTCTTGATGCATTAGATTAATAGACCTACCTCTTTGCTCTGCATTAAACTTGTCAGCTATTTCCTGAATAGTTTCTTTTGAAAACTTAATGTAGTATTCGCCATTCTCATCCTTTCGGTAAATCTTTTGTTCAGGAATTAAGAACGCACCCGCTATTTTCTTTTGCTCAGTTATTTCGGCTAAAGTAAAATGCTTGTTAAATGCAAACCAATTTACTTGAATTGCAGGTTCGTCAACTAAAGAAATAAATTGAGTGCCATGTTCCGACTTATTCAAAATAAGCTCATAGGTTGGCAAAGTGTCCTTTTCCATACCTTTATATGTATTTTTAATTTAAATCGTTTATTTTGAAAACTAAATCGATTTAGCCAAAGGTTGCGTTAGCCTCAGCAACCTGCACCCTATTGTTAACGCTATTTATTTCGGTAACTGAAACAAAAGTCTGTTGATTAGCTTGTGGATTGTTACCACCCGCCGTTGGGAATTGAAATGGAGTAGACGAAGTGTCGACAGTTGGTAGTGATGGTCCACTACCGAACCCACTATCTCCACCACCACCACCTCCCGAAGCAGAAGCACCGCCACCAAATTGAGTAGACGCAATTTTAGCCACGTTTGCCAAACCACCTGCAATAGCTAAACCCGCCGCGATAAAAGGTTGAGCAGGAAATAAAACAGATTGAGGATTAGCAGCAGCAGTAGCAAAAATTGCATTTGCTCCTTGATATGTTTTAATAATCGCATCCGCTATACTTATAGCTTTGTTTATTTGAAAAGCCTTTTTAGCGTTAGCTTCATTTTTTTTACCGAATAATTCAGTTAGTGATGAGAGAGTAGATAGTGTATCAGATATAGACTGAACTTTAGCATCATTAACTTCCTTTTGATAAGCTAAATCTTTTGTAGCAGTTTCATTCCCTGTTCTAGCTATTTCACTATACATAGAAGCCCATACATTTTTAGTGGCATCAGCTATATTTTGTTGCCCTACTAAATAGTCATCTGACTTTTTACTTTCAATTACTTTTAATTCACTGTTAACTTGGTCTTCAAACGCTTTTCTTTTTTCAGCCTCTTCTTTTGCTTTAGCTGTTTTCTCCTCTTCTTGCTCTTTCCATTTATCGTAATTCTCTTTTTGTTTTTTTAATTTATTTTCCTCAGTCTTCGTTTCAAACTCTGTTAAGTCAGCCGAAAGTTTTTTTATCTCTTGAACCCTTTCATTATTAGTTTTTATGTCAGCATTTTTTGACCTCCTCGCAGCCTCTTGAGCAAACACATTATCTTCACCCATCGTTTTTAAAAACAACTTTCTTTGCTCCTCCTGAAGTTGTTTGTCAATCTCATATTTTTTTATTTTTAACGCTATCTCTTTTCTAGTAAACTCGATTAAGTCTGTTAATTTTTGTTGCTCAATAGCATACGTATCTTTACCAGCCGCTTGTGCTAATCTTATTTCTTTATCATACCTATCTGTTACCGCTTGTTTTTGTTTCTCTATTAATTTTATTTCTTCACCTAACGACTTACTCTTCTTTTGTAATTCCGCTATATTTTGACGAAGTAATTCCTTTTCCTTTTCTAAATTTTCCTGTCTTTTCCTTTCTGCTTCATTTGCATCGTCAACAGACTTTTTATAATTTTTATATGCTCCACTAGCGTCAAATAATCCTAGAGTAAGTAAATCAAATAATTCTAATTGTAATTGTATTGCGTAATCAATTCCTGCAACAATTCCATCAAATACAGCAGAGACTGCATTACCGAAAACTTGAAACCCTTTTTTAATCCCATCAATGATAGAACCCATATCTAAGAATGATACAATGATACCGCCGATAATGGTAGCTAGTAATATTAAAGGATTAGTTTTTAAAATTGAACCTAATAACTTAAAGCCTGATCCTACACCTTCGATAACTGGTTTAAGTGATACAAGTATTCCGATAAATGAGGATGCTTTAGCCTGTGCCTGTTCTATCTCCTCTGCACTATATCCTAACTCAGAACCAAACGAACCTACAACGCCTGTGGCTAACGCAAATCCTCCCGCTATACCTTGCCCTACCTTCTCAATCTGTTCACCTTTTTTCTGTAAGTTTTCTAAACTTTTTTCAGTCTTAGCAGTATCAAACTTAGGCGAAATATTTTTTTGATTAACGCCATCTACGGCATTATCAATTTTATCAATATCCTGTAACGCTTGGTCAACGCCTTTGACCTCTGTATCTATTACTATTGTCTTTGCCATTCTTTAATTTATTTCACAGTTATAACCTAATTCTATAAATCTATTTTTTGCATATTCCAACGCCACGTCAATAGACTGTGTCTCGGTTTCTAATATCACAAAGTCAAATGATAATTGATTGATGTCGGTCATTAACTCACTTGCATTTTTGTAAGAGTCGTAATTCAAATAAGTGTTAACGGTAACTGATATTGTTAACCCATCTTGCAAACATATTAGTGATGCCCTACCGTACACCGATGGCAATTCAATATCCGTTCCTTTGATGTGAATTTTTTTCGCATCTGTTGTGCTAATTTCTAATCCCATATTAATCTAATCTTTTATATTTTAGTATTGAACCTTTCCACGTTCTCGATGTTCTACCCGCACCCGCTGCATTATTTGCAAATTGAAATTTTAAAGTAGCATTAGCAGAAGCAGTAAATGAATATGCAATTTTACTATGCACAAGGAAATCTAAATCAGATTCAGCACCTATTGCAATAGCAGTTGTTGCACTTGTTGAGTTTGCAGTTACTATAACATTTTGCACCGCTGAAGTTGTATTTATACTTTGTATCGTTCCATATCCTTTAATCGTTCCAGAACTTACTGCAAATCCCCATTTATAATCTCCTGTTGAGTTGTTTGCCGAAGTAGTTAAATTCATACTCACCATATAATGACCACCCGCCACTACTGAAAATTGTAAATCAGTATCATCTTGTAATGTTGCATTATTAGTTACATCTTGATTTGCACTCTTAACAATTATACTCCATCCTTCATTATTATTAGGTACTGCCCAAGTCCCATCACCTCTTAAAAACTTAGTAGTGTCATTCGGTGCTTTCGGAGCAAATCCGTGTTTGGTTGTGCTAACATCATTTGTCGTGTTATCACTCAATGAAAGTCCAGTCTCAACTAATCCACCGCAATTTGTTAGCGTTCCTGACGAAGGAGTGCCTAGTGCATCACTCTGAAAAACAAAGTTACCATCGGAACAAGCAGTATCAAACTCAGATTTTGTCCCCGACAAAGCAGAGATAACCGCCTTATTCTCCCATAATGTATTCGAGTTATTATAGAATATTCCTTGATTATTTAATGGAGTAACAATCTTCACATCGTGAAGTTCATCAAACTCATAACCATTTTGAACTCTCACATACATTCGCCCCGCACTTCCCGCACTTGCCGTTGTGCAAAATCCTAAATATACTAAGTGATTCGGAGCAGATGGCTTTACATTAGTAATCGTTCCCGCCGTTGCACCCAAATAAATGGCATCCCCATCTGAAAAAGTAGAAGTAGGTAATGTACTTAACCCATCTAATAAACCATTAACTATAATTAATCCCTTTTGATTCGCTGCTATTGAAGTAGACAAAACAAGTCCTACCGTTTGTGCAGAAGTAGCATCTGTGGTATTAGATGCCAACTTAACCGTTAATCTATCGCCTGTGCCACTAAATGCGTAAACTGGTTGACCTTTGGTTATAGTTACAGAATCGTCATTGGTAACATAAGCAAGTAATGTATTCGGAGCAGTTCCGATTACTTGGAAATTATTGGCAGTTGAATTGTAGATGCAAAACATTTCCGCACCATCTATAATATCACCACCAATTAATTGCCCATTATTATTTCTATACAATGGAATCGCTCCAAGTGAATTTATGTTCAATGTGCATACCGTTGTATTTCCATTTGTAAATCTAATTAAGTAAGCATCGCCATCATTGTAAGCAGTAATACCACTAATAGTAGAAGTATAGGTATCTGTTCCCGAAGCTGTGCCTTTAAATATTCCATCTCCACTACCACCACCGCCACCACTAGAAGCGATAGTAATATTTACTCTATCGTTAGCCGAATCGTCAGCAACGGTCAAAGTAACATTGCTACCCTCAATAAAGTTTAGCGTTTTTCTTTTACCTATTAGCGTTCCCGCTTTCCTAATTATGTTAAATATCATGCTCATATTAAATTCCAATTTACGCCATCACTCACAATAGTACAAATATCATATTGAACCTTTATTATATATGTTGATATACTATCAATAGTTTCTACACTTGCAGGATCAACAGTTACTGTGTTTGCACTTGAATCTATTTTTTTAATTGTAATCGGAATACCTATAACATCGGCGCAATTATCTAAAGTAATTGTAATATTGCCACTAGTAGCATCCACTAAAATTAAATTACCAGTTCCAAGTCCGGCCTTGAAATTAGTATTCACAAACTCTATTGATCCTTCTCCATCAATAGCCACTCCATTAACATAAGTAGTATTGCTTCTCGTTACCGTTGTGTTATTTCCAAAAATAACTACATTCTCAAAGTCGCCATTAACAGAGTTGTTATCTCCATTAATAGTTATATTCCTTGCACCAAAACCTATAATATTATTATCGCCTGAAACTTTTATTCCTGTGTTATTACCACCGTAAAAATTATTTACCCCATCCATTTGCCTAGTTGGATTTTCAGAATTACCTAATCCAAAACCATTGCGTAAAGGTCTAGGTATTATTTCGCCTCCTAATGTAGCATCTACACCGTATGCTATTTGTAAGGTTGTTTTAGTAAATCCTGCAAAATCTTTAGCTAAAATAAACTCACATAATGTTAACCCTGTTGAGTTAATATCGTAATCCATTATTTTATTCAGCCTTAGTAAATGCTTGTCTATTCTAATCAATTTAGCAAAATCCAAATTGAGAATATCCATAGGTTTAATGTGCAAGTAGGCTTTTACTAACTTACTATTTTTGTCAGTAATCTCATCCAAATATCTTGCGTGAAATCTATTATATAAATTATTATTAGTCCACGCTCCATAGTTATAATAGGTAGCGTCAGGATAGCCAAAGTTCAAATCGTGAATAGGCATCCAAACATTATCTAAGTGACCTGCATAAGCGTAGGTATATTCAGTAACACTAGACGAAGTACCATAAGTAATCGTATAAGGAAACTTAGTACCTCGTAAAGAATAAAATAATAACCTAATATTACTTGCTATTCTATTCTGAGTTATTACACCTTCTTTAACGATTGACGTAATTACTCTATCTGTGCCTACTGGATAATCTACTAGTGGTGAAGCTGAAAATATAGGCTCTATAACTGTTTCCCCCGATAAGAAATCATTATCAATATCCACAATCTTAGTTCCGTAAACCCTCGCATAATACTGTTCGTGATTTTGATTAAAAGCATCCTTATCAGTTTTATATTTAAGTGTATATCTTTTAGAGTTAAGTTCACCCATCGGAGTAATATCAATATCCCTAGTAATATCTAATTTATTTGTCCAATCTAATACGCTTGAACTATAAAAACTATCTCTAGGTTCGATAACTAATTTTTTACTATTGTCGCCATCAGGCTCGACAAATAATTTGAATGTTTTTATAATAGAAGAGAGGAAATCACTTTGTAAAATATCTTTAGGTATAGCGTTGTTTAATTCGATAGTTGCACCTTCACCGATTACCGTATTTACCATTCTACATTGTAAAAAAGTACCTTGTAATATTTGTAATTTTACTGTCTGTGAAGTAGTATAATAATTATTACTAGAATCCTTTAATGTATATCCAAAACTTCCTCGTATTCTAAAATCTACAATATCCCCCGCCGTTAAAAATAAACTAGGAGAAGTGCCTTGTAAGTTTCCTCCACTAGAAGTAAACGCTCCTGTATAAGCCTGAGCAAATGTATTAATACTATTAACACGAATAACAAAAGTTATAAAATTAGCACTATTTAATCTACTATATCCCGCAGGAATACCATCTAAAATAACTGACTTAATTACATTCCAATTAAAATTATAATAGCCAGTTACAGGAGCAGTATATTCTCCCGTAGGTACATAGTAATTACTATAGTCATCATTATTACCATTGGTAGAATCATTGTCAGGCTCTATTGGCTCATCAAAATTAAAATTGTAAAATATACCAGTTGATGTATCGGTAACTAGACTTTCATTAGCGCTTAGTGTCGCTTTAAATTCTCTCTCTAACACTTCAGCCTGTGATATTGCGAATGTGTCCTTATTGAATGGAATTATTAAACTTTTAAAATATTGTGAATCAAAAAAAGTAGAACTATAAGTATATCCCGCATTTTCAAAAATCTTATCAATATAATTCTTTACATAGATAGCGGGAAAAAAATGCTCTATATCCCAAGACGAGCCAGTATTCAAACCGTAATCTATCATACTATAAACATAACCAACGCCTAGCCTTGTAACCTTTTTTGCCGTTCCTGTTTCAATACCTACGTCTTCACCGTAAACCATCCACAAGGTAACAGTAGTGGAACTATCTACCGACTTAACAAAAAAGAAACCGTTATAATGTGAGTTATTAGCATTGCTAGTCTTTACAATGTAAACTTCATCGTCAACCGATAATGAATGAGCAGAGCCAAATACTACTTGTAAATATCCTGAATTATATGCAAATGAATTTATAAATAATGAAGAGCCTAGCGTTATACTATTTTGTCCAGTTACTCCATTTAATACTGTGTTACCTATTGCAGAATTGCTAACATTGGTATAAGTGTAATCGTGATCCCATTCGCTAAAATCTAAATCGTGCAAATAGTCGCCTGTAATGTTCTTAAATAAATCAGCAGTTTCACCAAAGAACGATAACTCATATTGAATACGGTTATAGTCATTGCTACCGTTGTTTTTTCTTTTGATATTTAATAAACGAACGTACCCCACAAAATCATTAACCCCATCCTGAATAATTACACAACGTACTTTTTTATTTACATTGAATAAACTATCACCGCTAATCTCGTAAACGTGTTTAAACGCTTTATTATTGTTTGCAGTACCTTTAAAAGTAGCAGTCTTACTCCACGTACCTTTAGCGTTTTGTGGCTCTCTAACGTCAGCTATTCCGAATTGTAATGGAATACTAACGTCAGCCGTTACATCTAATTTCCAAACGGTATTATCGTTATCGTAAATTATTACTTCTGTCATAGCATCTGAATATTTTCCTTGTGAGCATATCTATATTCAAGTGTCAACTGACTCATCTTTTTATTACGCTTATAAACCTCTTCATAAGACGAAGTAGTAATAACTATAGGTCTATCGTATATCGTGCCGTTATAAGTTTCTACGGCATAAACTTCAGGTGAAGTAATTAACTCACGTAACCAAACATATTCAGCATCTGTTAACGCACCTGACTTTAATATCGTTCTCTCCTGTGAATCTACCGCTATAACTGTTTGTCCTCTATCCGATAAACTATAACCCCAAGTTACTGGTGAACCTGAAACCGTACCGGCTAACTTAGTGTATTGCTCTCTGCTATTCACATCGACAAATACATTCTCATTTGAACTAAAAAAGAAAGTATCAAATCCGCCTAATCTATTTAAAAACTTAATATGTTTTCCTTCATAACGATTGCAAGTTTCATCAATATTGAATGTAAATATCT
>Ga0315909_10002614_pt1 | contig 22803 bp, 33 predicted proteins | sample LakEriMetagenome_11_FD_203527 | JGI IMG/M metagenome (GOLD analysis project Ga0315909, IMG submission 203527) | Freshwater fungal communities from buoy surface, Lake Erie, Ohio, United States - Buoy 2 MA125 | ecosystem: Environmental > Aquatic > Freshwater > Lake | place: USA: Lake Erie, Ohio...
GAATTGAAGTTGTATTTGTTGACGGCAAAACAATTCTATAAATGCGCATTGAATTACCAACGCCACACCTAAACCAAAAAAAGATATTGGACGCTGAAAAGCGTTTTATCGTTATTATGTGCGGTCGCCGTTTTGGGAAGTCTGAATTGTCGCAAATACTTATAATCAAAGAAGCATTAAAGGGCGGGAATGTTGCATACATAACACCGACATACGGATTGGCGCAAGTATTCTTTGAACGCCTTACAAAAGTATTACCATTTAAAAGCAATATTTCAAAGCTTAAAATCTATTGTCCCAACGAAGGGTCAATTGAATTTTTTACCGGCGAACGATTGGACAATTTGCGCGGTCGTAAGTTCCATTTGGTTATTGTTGACGAAGCTGCATTTATCCCGGATTTAGAAGACGGTTGGAATAATAGCATACGCCCGACGCTGACCGACTATGAAGGGAAGGCGGTTTTCCTGTCAACACCACGCGGCAAAAACTTCTTTTATTCCTTGTTTATGAAACAGGGCGAAAACGATTGGCAAAGCTTTAAATTTAGCACGTACGACAACCCGCATATTAACCCGCGCGAAATAGACGAAGCACGAATTCAATTACCTGAAGTTGTATTTGAACAGGAATATATGGCGAACCCGTCCGAGAATAGCGCAAACCCTTTTGGCAATGCGTTTATCAAACGTTGCGTAAAACCTATTTCAGCGCAGCCAATTGTTTGTTATGGCATTGACCTTGCGAAGTCTGTTGATTACACCGTAATTATCGGGTTGGATAAGGACGGCAACGTGGCGTATTTTGACCGCTTTCAAATGGATTGGCATAACACCAAAGAAACAATTAAAAGGTTGCCACCTGCGCCAATTGTGGTGGATTCAACAGGGGTTGGTGACCCTATCCTTGAAGACTTAATGCGCGAAGGTGTGAATATTGAAGGTTTGAAGTTTACAAGTCAATCAAAGCAGCAATTAATGGAAGGTTTAGCGTCAGCCATTCAACAGGGACGCATTGGATTTCCTGAAGGGGTTATTGTTGACGAATTGGACGTGTTTGAATATCAGTTTACTGCGCACGGCGTAAGGTATTCAGCGCCGTCCGGATTCCACGACGATACCGTTATGGCTTTGGCTTTAGCGTGGCAAAACCATAATATCAAACGCGGTTCAGGGCGTTACGCCTTCGCTTAATCAATCAATTGTACGGCGATTATACGTACATTTTGAGCCGATTATGATTGATATTCGGTTCATTTATGATTGATAAACCGTTTATCCTTATTATTTACCGTTCATCACATTTTGTTTGGAAGTTGTATAAAACCTGTGTTATATTTGTGGAACAATAAAACAAACCAACATTATGAAAAATTTACAAGATTTAATTCAGGTATCAATTAACAAAGAATTACCTAAAAATTATGATATGACAGATTATGTAATGCCTAATTACAAATATCAAAAAGTTTGTCAGATTCTTGAAGACAATGATTTTGAATGTTATGTTTCAAGCGTATTAAATAATAAGATTACGCAAGACATTTACACCTGTAAAAAAGGCAAATTCAACGGCGAAGTGGTTGACATTTTTTACAATTATGTAAGCGACGAAGTTTACGAAATTGCCTATTCTTCACAATTCAATACAGGTGAATTTGGTACTGAACCAAAAATAATGAATTATATTAAATAATTACTATCCCCCGCAGGGGTGCGACTGTCCAACGCACATTTAAAACTTATAACAATGCCAAACAGACTAAAAACACAACAGGACAAATTAAACGAACATTATGCAGCAATGCAAAAACAATACGCCAAAGAATCTTTGGGTATGGGTTGGTTCTTTGCGATTATTACGGTAGCTTTATTATTAACGGCTTTAATTGAAAACTTATAATATGCCATATTCAACTTGTTGTGGTGCGCACACCAATTACCCTGAAATTGATATTTGCCCGGAATGTTTAGACCATTGCGATTGGGAAGAAGAAGACGAAGAAGAAGAAGATGCCGACAATCAAATTGAACAGGACAAAATAAACGCATTATAAACTTACGCCGCCTGAAGGATTTTTTTTTAATATTAAAACAAAACAAACGTAGTAATTTGGGTTACCTTTGGGCGGCTTTTTAAAACAAACATTATGTCAAAGAATAATTATTTAATGGGTCAGGAATATTTGCTTCGCCTTGAAAACGAATGCTTAATTGAAAGGATTGCAAAGATTGAAAAGGAATTGGGATTAAAAGAAAAGGAAATTAAAGATTTAAGGATTCAATTAAAAATGGCTAATTTAGCAATGGCAGACCTTTCTTAAAACTTATACTATGATTAAAAACTTTGAAGATATAACCTGCGAATTAACGCCGGACGAAAAAAGGTTAGTGCCTGTAATTATCAGGGGTTTAAACCTGAAAAGTAAAGCCAACCCAATTAAAGGCGCGGAAATAGTCGCAGCCATTAACGGGCAAAAAGAAAGGTACGGAATTAAACAATTTTCTGAACCGCGTTTGCGTAAAATCGTTAACTTTATAAGGTCAGAAGGAATATTGCCTGTTATTGGGACGTCAAACGGTTATTACGTATCATACGACGCTGACGAACTAAACGGGCAAATTGAAAGCTTAACGCAACGCGCTGACGCGATTATGTCAAGTGCAAACGGATTAAAAAAATGGATATAATATGCAAACTGTAATAAAAGAATTAATTGACGAACTTAACGAGTTGTCAAACCATTATTATAAATTATCTGAATATGATACTTCACACGGTATTGCAATAGCAGTTGAATTAATAATGACTAAACTTGAAAAAGAAAAAGAACAGATAATGAAGGCTTATTGTGATGGATTTGATGAACTTTTGCCATTTCACGAAAATGAATACTACAATCAAACCTATAACGAATAAATTGGATTACTACATAGAAAACGGATTTAAGGTATTTACAGAAGAATATCATTTAAAAAGGGGGTATTGCTGCAAAAATGGTTGTCGGCATTGTCCTTATCAGAAAAAAGACTTAACTTTGAATTATGAAATGGAACGAATTGACCCTTTGGCAATACCAACAATTGATGCCAATAATAACAAACCCGAATAAGGATTGGACAGAATTGGACAAGGAAGTTAAATTATTGTGCATTATCACAGGTTTAACCGAATACCAAATTGACAGTTTAGGCATTGAAGACTTAAAAGAATTGCGAAAAGATTTAGCGTTTTTAGATGAACCAATTGAAGGGAAGCCGGTTGACTATATTACAATTAATGGCAAACGATACCGTATGAATTACGACATTAAAAATATGCCGTCAGCACGTTATATTGAAAGCAAGGTATTTAGCAAAGACACGTTGGGAAATTTGCACAAAATAGCTGCGTCAATGGTTATCCCGCAGAAAAAAAATTGGTACGGGAAATGGATTGACGATAAGTACGACGCAAGTAAACACGAAGAATACGCTGCGGATATGCAGGAAGCGAATTTTATACACGTTTATCATTCGTTGGTTTTTTTTTATCAAGTTTACAGAAATTGGATAGAAGTTACGCGGGATTATATGAAAACGGAAATGACGACGGCGGGGATGACGACGGAACAAGCGGATTCGGTGTTGTTGCTTTTATGCGAATCTACGGGTGGCATTATACCGCCAAACTTGTTGCCGAACACGAAAATATTAGAACTTCGGAAGCTTTTGAAATGAAGACCATTGAATTTTTGAATACAATGGCGTATCTGAAGTCAAAAAATGCTTACGACCGGGAACAGGCGAAGCGCATTAAATAAGGCAGTTGTGTTTTTTTATTGAAATAAGCGAAATTACCCTGTGTTTTTACACGGGGTTTTTTCTGTGGTATTTAGAACCATTTTATCTATTTAATGGTATGAGTGAAGCCAAAGCACAGGCAAAAGCATTAAAGGAAGGTTTTTTAAAAACAATCGGTGACCAATATAACGTTATTGACCCGACTGAATTTCCTGTTGCCGAACAAATGCTTATTTTCTACGGTAAACAATTTAACGACGAAGTACAAAAGAACCTAAATAAAAGCGGTTCAATTGCTTCAGGTAAAATTGGCGATTTGGTTGTACCAAAGGTCACAAAATTTGGCAATGATTATGAAATGTGGTTGGGTTACGATAAAAATAACCCGGCTTCAGTTTATTATAAATATATAAATAAAGGGGTTAAGGGTGTTGGTGGCGAAAATGCACGACCAAAAAAAGTTTCTTCAGATTCACCATACCAATACAAAACGCCATTCCCAAATAAAAAAATGGCAACGTCAATATTGCAATGGTACAGATTAGGGAAGGCAAAGACGACAAACGAAACACAGACAAAGAAGTTAAGCAAGACCCAAAGGAAAAGCAAAAAACTTAAACAAGCGGTCAACAAAGCGACTTCATTAAAAGCTTTAGCATATGCGACCGCTTCAGCAATCAAAAGGGACGGTTTAAAAACGACTTCTTATTTTGACAATGCAGTTAAGACAGTATTTAATAAGGATTTTTTTACGACAATGGCAGAAGCTTTTGGCGGCGACGTTCAATTACAAATTAGACAAATTGGAAATAAAATAGAATCAAGCAATGGCAATAACAATAAATAGTCAACCGGCTACGTTCCCGAGTATGCACGACGACCTTTGGTTTGTGGCTTCTTCAACAAATGTTGGGGTGACAAACTTTAAATTCGTGTACGATATTTACATAAATGGCGCACAGGTTAGCCGAAACAAAGTATTCCCTTCACCTTCAGCCGACGGAAGTTATGGCGTATTTAATGCGTCGCCAATTGTACGTGCATACGTGACAAACTACTTTGAACCTTCAGGTACGACGGTTTTAATGGCTTCAAATAACAAAATAAAGGTTGATTATCAGGTGCGTATTGGCGAAGAAGTAAGCGGTGCGGTTGTTGCTAATTTGGCTTCAGGTTCTTATTCAGCATATAATTATTATGCGCCATTATTTGGTGACATATTTACAGAAAACGGCGACATTCCTTTGGTATTGTCCAATTACTATGATAATTTATTAATTGAGAATTACACGGACGATTGGTTAAGTGACCGCGACAATTCAGATATTCCAATTGAATACGGCGACCAATTTTTTATTACATTTTTAAAGATTACGGGCGGTTCGTATAAACTTTGGGTTCAACCTACAAATGAAGACGGAACTTTTGGAACTGCGGTTAGTGGTGACCTTACAATGGCGGGACAATTTAACCTGTTCAATTTTCAGGCTGCGGCGATTAATGCGTTTATTGGTTCTGAAGTTATAACACAAAATACTTATGGGTATAACGTTTATATTACTTTAGGCGCTGCGGTGACAATGGTTTTAAAATTCAGACAGGTTTGCAACCCTAAATACAGACAATACAACCTTCATTTTCTTAATAGGTTGGGCGGATATGATACAATGGCGTTCAGGTTGGTAAATAAAAGACGAAGCGAATTCAACCGTTCTTCATACAGACGCAATCCTTATAAATTGGTAGGCGGTCAAATGACAAATATTGATGCGTACAACAAATACAATGAAACAACGTACAATTTCGCGATTGAACATACCGATTACTATATGTTGACAAGCGATTGGGTGAACGATATGGATTACGCGTGGTTGGCGCAATTAATAGCGTCACCGATTGTTTATATGGAAGTGCAAGGTGCATTTTTCCCGGTAACGATTAGAAACACGAATTACCAATATAAATACAAAGTTTCTGACGGCTTATTTAATTTTGATTTAGAAGTTGAAGTTGGTAAATATTTAAACAGTCAATACAGATAATGATTAGAACCGAAATTTATATTGAAGACCAATTAATTGATTTGTTGAAGGATATTGGAACGGATTTCACGTACACAATTGACGACGTGCGCGAATTCGGTTCACGTAATACTTCGTTCAGTCGTACAATATCAATCCCGGCAACCGCAACCAATAATAAAATATTGGGGTTTGCTTTTGATTTAGGAACTTCAACAGAATATAATGCGGATTTACCAAATGTAAACGCAAACTTTACACCTGCACAGGCTGCAAAATGCGAAGTATTTATTGATAAAATACAGATATTTAAGGGCGTTATTCGTATCCTTGAAATTGTTATGAATAAAGGTATTACTGAATACCAATGTGCGGTGTTTGGTGAATTAGGTGGATTTATTACAGAATTGGGAAATAGGCGTTTGGAAGATTTGGATTTTAGCGAATACAACCATACTTGGAATGTAACGAGTATTCAAAACAGTTGGGACACAATAAACGGTTCGGGTTATTACTATCCATTAATTGATTACGGCGACGTTTCAACAAATAAGGACGATTTCCACGTTTCAACATTTAGACCGGCATTATATGCGAAGGAATATATTGAAAAGATATTTGAAGGTACTTCGTACAGTTTGAATTGCGACTTTTTTAATACAGACTTTTTTAAAAAACTAATTGTTCCAAATAATAGTCAGGGAATACAGGGTACGAATGACAGATTTATATTAGGCACGATTAATGCAACAAAAACAATTTTAAACAGTAATACACCAACGGCGCGAAATGCAAATTTGTCTTTTGATTCTACGACTTTACTTAATTTCACAGAAAATGCAGGAAAAAGCATTTTTACTTATACTGACGGTACAAAGACAGTTCGCGCATTGGCTACAATAACAGGCGTTTACCAAACTGACGCCGCTTCTTCAATTACTGCGACTTTGTATGTTGCCGGTGTTGTGGCGCAAACTTTAATTGTAAATACGTTTTCAGCAAATAACCCGTTTACTTTCAATATTGATTGGACAGGTGAAATTGCAAACACAAATCAAGTACGTATTGAATTAAGCGTTCCCGTTACTGCAAATACTTACATTGTAAACGTATCAAATGCAAACTTTACATTTACTCAATTGGCTGCGCAATTAGCAACGGTTGCTTACAATGGTACTGTTTCAATGAATAACAATTTACCAAAAGGTATTTTCCAAAAGGATTTTTTCCTTTCAATATGTAAAATGTTTAATTTGTACGTTTATCAGGATAATATTAACGACAAACAAATTAATATTGCGCCTTATATTGACTTTTATTCTGACGCAGTAACCAATTCAATTGATTGGTCACAAAAGATTGACACAGGTTCAACAATGTCAATTAAACCAATGTCACAGTTGAATGCGCGTTATTATGCGTATAAATACACACCCGATACGGATTATTACAATGACAACTATTTAAAAAAATACGGTCAAACGTATGGCGATTATTTATATGATTCTGAATTTGATTTTGTAAAAGACACGGCTTCAACACAAATTATTTTTGCGCCTTCAATTTTATTTCAGCCAACAGGACACGGACACGCTGACAAGTATTATACAACAATTTTTAAATTGTCAAATAATAATACACAGGAAGACCCAATGGATTCTGTTATTCGTATTTTAATGGCTAAAAAATTAAATATTGCACACGCTTGGAAAATTCAACAAGACGGCGGTGGAACTTTGGCGACTTTAAATACATACGGATATGCGGGACATTTAGACGACCCAACAAACCCAACTGTTGACATAAATTTTGGCGCACCAAAGGAATTGCAATTTCCTGCGTCAACTTATCCAACAAACAACCTGTTCAATACTTACAATTTACCGTACATTTTGGAAATTACAAATATTGAATCAAAGTTATTGGCGTGTCGTGTTTATTTAACTGCGGTTGACATTTACAATTTGGATTTTAGCAAATATATTTGGATTAATGGCGTATTATTTAGATTAAATAAAATTGAATCTTACGACCCAACGGATTATAATACAACACAGGTTAATTTATTAAAAGTAATAAACACTAATTAATGGCAGAAGAAACTATTGGTATAAAGGTCACCACAGACACCGCACAGGCGACACAGGACGTCCAAAAATTAGATAATGCATTTGAAGCTACTGACCAAACGGTTAAAGGTTTAAGAACGCAATTAAGGGAAGCAACTGCAAATGTTGCTTTAATGGCTGACAAGTTCGGTGCAACTTCAAAGGAAGCTATTAATGCGGCTAAACGTGCGGCTGACTTAAAAGACAGAATTGGCGACGCGAAGGCGTTGACAGATGCATTTAATCCTGACGCCAAATTTAAGGCGGTTGCTTCTTCATTGGCAGGTGTTGCAGGTGGATTTAGTGCGCTTCAGGGTGCAATGGCATTGTTTGGCAATGAGAATAAAGACGTTGAACAGGCTTTATTGAAGGTGAATGCTGCAATGGCATTGTCGCAAGGTTTACAGGCGGTTGGTGAAAGCGTGGATTCATTCAGACAATTAGGTGCGGTTATTAAAAGTACAACAGTATTTCAAGAATTAAATAATGCAGCAACTAAAACGGCGGCGGTTGTGCAACGTGCTTTTGGCGTATCGGTTGAAACGACTTCAAAAGGATTTAACGTTTTAAAAGGTGCTATTGTGGCAACCGGTATTGGTGCTTTGGTTGTTGCTTTAGGATTAGTTATAAATAATTTTGATGCGATTTCAAATTGGATTAAAAACAGTCCTTTAGGAAGTTTGGCAAAAGGTGTTGGGGATTTAGTAACCCAATTTACAGACTTTATTGGCGTAACAAGTGAAGCTGAACGTAATTTAAACAAATTATCAGTTGCAAATAAACGCGCAAACGAAGATATTGAAAACCGTATTAAAGTATTAAAAGCGCAAGGCGGTTCAGAAAAGGAAATTTACGATTTAAGCCAACAAAGGGTTAATAATGAATTAAATTCTTTACGTGAAAGCTTAAAAGCAAAAGGCAAATGGACAGAAGAAGAATCAAAGCAATTTAGGGATTTAAAGACCGAACAATTAGTTTTGACGGCTGACTATAATAAAAAGACGGCTGACGCTGCGGCAAAAGCGGCTGAAGATGCTAAAAAGAAACGTGACGAGGCGATTCAAGAAGATAAAAAGAAACGTGACGAAGCAAATAAACAAGCCATTGAAGATAAAAAGACGGCTGACAAAATGCTTTTGGATTTACAAAATGAAAAGGCATTGGCTGAAATAACTTCAGAAGAAGACAAGGCAAAGAAACAGGCTGAAATAAATATGAAAGCGCGTGTTGCTGAAATTGACGCTTTAAATATTGATACAAAAACAAAGAACGAATTAAAAAAAGCAACTGAAGAAGCTTATCAATTAGAAGTAAAAACGATTGACGATAAAATAAAAGCTGACCGCGCTGAAAAGGATAAAAAGTTTGAAGAAGAATTACAATCAACATTATCAGAAACGCGTATTGCTAAATTAAAGGAAGGCAAAGAAAAGGAAATTACTGCATTGGAAGAAGCTTTAGTTGCTGAAACTAAAAAGGTACTTGATAACGCGGATTACACAGAAGAACAGAAGGGTTTAATGGTTGCCGCTTTACGTGAAAAATATGGCGCTGAAGTTGCTGAAATTGACGCTAAATATCTAAAAGAAGCTGACGACAAAGAACAGGAACGTTTAGATTCTATTATTAATAATGAAAACCTTTCATACGCAGCAAGGAAGCAAGGTGTTGATGATGCTTTGGCATTAAATAAAAAGCTTTATAAAGAAGGCAAAATTGATGCGGACGCATATAATAAAACAGAAAAAGAATTAAGCGACGCAAGGGTTGAAATTAGTAAAAAAGAAGCGGCTGCACGTGCGGAAAATGCACAAAAGATTAGTGCGACATTAAAAAATGCTGCAAAGGCGATTGGTGAACATACAGTTGCCGGTAAGGCGGCTGCAATTGCTGCAACAACTATTGATACTTATATGTCAGCAACGGCGGCATTTAAGTCTTTGGCGGGAATTCCTGTTGTCGGTCCGGTTTTGGGTGCGGTTGCTGCGGCGGCTGCAATTGTTGCGGGTTTAAAAAACGTAAAATCCATTTTAGCGGTAAAAGCGCCTGAAATTCCGGGCGGTTCTTCTGAACCCGGATTTGTTAACATTCCTTCACCGGGCGCACCTGCAACGGGCGGTGGTGCAATGCCGTCTTTGGGTGGTGGCGGTGCAATGCCGTCTTTAGGCGGCGGCGGGACGCCTTCTTTAGGTGGTGGCGGTGGTGGAATTGGTGACGGTGGTGGCGGTCAAACTATTCGTGCTTACGTTGTTGAACGCGATATTTCAGACGCACAAAGCCGTGACGCGGAAATACAAAACAGGGCAAGATTTGAATAAACGATAAATATTAAAAATTAAACTATTTAGTGTTATGAATACAGATTTACCAATTTTTATGTTGGATATTACAGAAGACATAAACGACGACGCACAGGTTGACTTTATTGCATTGGTTGACCGTCCCGCAATCCAAAAGAATTGGAACGCATTTAATAAAAGCCAAAAATTTGAAATTGCAAATGAAGACCGTCGTATTATTAGTGGTGCTATTATGTTGGCTGACAGTCCTATTTTTCGCAGCGATAGTACATACGGCGATTATTATGTTGCTTTTAGTAAAGACACTATTCTTAAAATTGTTCAGAAGTTTTTTAAGAAGGGTTTTCAAAGTAACGTCAATTTAATGCACGATTCAAACGCACAATTTGAAGGCGTTACATTATTTGAAAGCTTTATTTCAGACCCTTCGCGTGGCATTATGCCAATGAAAGGATTTGAAGACGCACCTGTTGGAAGTTGGTTCGGGTCAATGATTGTTGACAACGAAGAAGCGTGGCAAAAGGTTAAAAATGGCGAAATTGCCGGGTTCAGCGTTGAAGGATTATTTAACTACAAACCACGTGAAGTAAACAAAGTTGCTTCAATGGTTGAGGAAATCCAAAAAATATTGTCACAGGTTAAGTGATAAACATTTTATTTTTTAACTATATAATAAAAAAAGTATGAACGCACAGGAAGCGATTTTAAAAATTAAGGCATTGTTTGAAGACAATGTTGCGCCTGTTGAAGTTGAAGCTGAAGTTGCACCAATGGTTGAAGAAACAAAGGTGGAAATGGCAGAATATTCTTTAATGGACGGGACTAAAGTTGAAATTTCAGCTTTAGAAATTGGCGGTTCAGTTACATTGGCAGACGGTACAACCGCACCAATGGGCGAACACGAATTAATGGACGGTACAGAAATTACTTTGGACGAAAACGGTATTATTATTGCGATTGAATCTAAAGTTGAAGAAGTTTTACCGGAAGTTGACACAGAAGTTGAAGCTTCAAAAGAAGAAGACAAAAAAATGGCTGAAATGGCTGAACAATTTGAAGCAAAATTTGCTGAATTGGTTGAAGCTAAAGAAGCGGCTGAATTAAGAGTTTTGGAATTAGAAAATAAAGTTAAGCAAGGATTTGCACAGGTAGCCGAACTAATTGAGGCGCTTTCAAATACACCAAGCGCAGACCCAATTCAAAAGCCAAACGGATTTTCTGAATTTGTATCTAACAAAGATATTAAAGAAGAAAGATTGAGCAAATATAGACAAGCATTATTAAACAATTAAAATTAGATAACAATGGGATTTAATGTATCAGCATTAGCAAACTACACAGAACAAAACGCAGCCTTATTGGTAACGTCTTCTGTATTAGGTGCAAAAACTGCAACTTTAATTAAAAGTGCAGGTAACGTTATGGTTGGCGTAAAGTCTTCTGAAACGATTAACATTATGGACACAGACGCAATATTTCAAAGCGGTGGAAGCTGCGGATTTACTGCTTCAGGTTCAACAACTTTCACACAAAGAACTGTGACTGTTGGAAAAATTAAAGTAAACGAAGCTTTATGTCCTAAAGATTTAGAAGCGAAGTATTTACAAAAAGCATTGCCAACAGGTTCAATGTACGATTCAATTCCTTTTGAGCAAGAATTCGCAGATAAAAAAGCGAAAACAATTGCTGCACAATTGGAAACTTCTTTATGGCAAGGTGACACAGATTCAGTAAACGTTAACTTAAACAAGTTTGACGGTTTAGTAAAATTAATCGGTGCTGCTTCAGGTGTTGTTGCTGCTAACGCTTCAACTTTTATTTCAGGTGCGCCATTAAGTTCAATTACTGCTGCTAACGTAATCAGTATTTTTGACGGTGTTTACGCTGCAATTCCTGCTAAAGTTGTTGCTGCTGACGATATGACAATTTTCTGTGGTCAGGATTTGTTCAGAACTTACACTATTGCTTTAAAGAACGCAAACAGTTTCCATTATTCAGTTGACGCGAAGGCAGACGGTGAATTTGTTTTACCGGGTACAATGATTAAAGTAATTGCAGTTGCAGGTTTGAACGGTACTAACAAAGTTTACGCTACACGTTTGAGCAACTTATTTATCGGTACAGACTTATTGAACGAAGAAGAAAAGTTTGAAATTTTCTACGCTAAAGAAGCTGACCAAGTACGTTTTGTTTCTGAATTCAAAATGGGTGTGAATTTCGCATTCCCTGACGAAATGGTAAGATTCGTATTAGCTTAATTAATAGGGGGGTGAAATATCCCCCCAATTTTGTAAAATTTAAAAATTTAAAAATATGCCGTGCGCACTAACACAGGGTTACACTTTAGACTGTCGCGATAGTTTAGGCGGGATTGTTGAGGTATATTTTACTGAAGCTGCAAACGTAACAACTACAACTGAAGCAAGTGGTGTAATAACTGCTTTAACTAAAGCTGCGGGAAAACGTTTTTGGAAATATGCTTTGGTAAAAGATACGTCAATGTTCAACCAAACTTTGAATGCATCCGTTGCAAACGGAACTGTATTCTATGCACAGGAATTGCAGATTATCCTTAACAAATTACAGACTAACACACGCAACGAATTGTTGTTGTTAGCACAGAATTCTTTGGTTGCAGTTGCAAAAGATAGCAATGGAATTTATTGGTATTTAGGAAAAACACGTGGTATTGATATGACTGCAAATGCAGCTTCAACCGGTACTGCGCAAGGTGACAGAAGCGGATTCACTTTAACTTTCACAGGTTCAGAACCTGCGTTAGCACCAAGCGTTTCTTCAGTTGTTGCTTTAGCTTTAGAAACACCGGGTTCTTAACAACTTTGTTTTTCATAGGTTTATAGGTTTGCCGCCGTTCGTTAATTCGTTCGGCGGTTTTTTTATGTTATATAGTAAAGCAAAAACTTTACTAAAAATGGCATAAAGTAAAGGCAAAACTTTACATATTAGGCTTATTTGTCCCCTATATGCAACAAATTGCATTTCCTGCTATATATACGTATATGATTAGGTTAACGAAGGGCGCAACCCAAAGCATAATTTTAACACTAACTGAAAAACAGTTATTGACAAACCCAAATTACTTATTTGTTTTCACCAATAGAAGTGCCAACACAGAAGTAAAGTTTGTTTTATTAAATGCTGCGGATATTAGCCAATACAAAGACCGTTACAATGAATTTAGCATTGTGACGAATACCAACTTTGGAACTGCGTTAAATGGTCAATATGATTATGAAATTTACGAGCAAACAAGTACAAGCAACACCAACCCGACCGGCTTAAATATGGTTGAATCAGGGATAATGGAATTGGTTGGAACGCCTTTTGAATTTACGGAATACCAAACAACAGACACTTATAAAATAAGACAATAATGGATTTACGAGTATTAACATTTGCAGAAGCACGTCAGCCTGAATTCAAAGAAAAGAAGGGTGAAGGTTATATTCAGTACGGCGACCGCAATGATTACCCTAATTATTTGGTTGACCTATTTAATAAGTCGGCTAAACATAACGCCATTGTCAAAAGCAAGGTGCATTATATAACCGCAAACGGTTGGAAGGGAAGTCCTGAAGCTGAAACTTTTATTGAAAAGGTTAACAGAATGGAATCTTTGGATGAACTAACAAGGAAGGTAAGTTTGGACGTTGAATTATTTGGTGGGTATTATTTGGAAATTATTTGGTCAGTTACAAAACAATTGGCTGAAATTTGGCATTTGGATTATACAAAAGTTCGTACAAATAAAGACAATACGCAATTTTGGTACAAAGAAAATTGGGGTGACAGAAACGAAAAACAAATGGTTTACGCAGCGTTTAATCCTGCAAACCCTGTTGGCAAACAAATACTTTATGTAAAGGAATACCGCCCGAATATGGGTATTTATAGTTTACCGGGTTACTTTGGTGCTTTAAATTACATTGAATCAGACATTGAAATATCTAAACACGTATTAGGTAACGCACAGACAGGATTCAGCGCAAGTAAGTTAATTACTTTGCCTAACGGTGAACCTTCAGACGAAGAAAAGCGCAATATTGAAAAGCGTTTTTCAAATAGATTTAGCGGTTCAGACGGTAAAAAGTTTATTTTGGCATTCGTTAACGATTCAGCGCGTAAGCCAATTATTGACGATTTAGGTGCGTCAGATATTACAAAAGAAGACTTTAACCGTGTGGATTCTTTGATTCAAACGAATATATTTAGCGGTCACCAAATTACAACGCCTTCAATCTTTGGTATTGCTGAAGCGGGTAAATTAGGTTCACGTTCTGAAATGCGCGACGGTTACGAAATATTTAAAAATACTTACGTTAATAGTAAGCAAATGCACCTTGAAAGTGTATTTAATATGTTGGCTAAATTTAGAGGCGTACAAAACCCTGAATTAAGCATTATACCAACAGAACCAATTGGGTTTGAATTCACAGAAAACTTATTGAAGGAAATTGCACCTAAAGAATGGTTACTTGAAAAGGCGGGAATTGATATGTCTAAATATCAAGCACCTGAAGACACAGTTCCGGTTGTGCAATCAGCGCAATTTGCAGACGATTTCAGCGCCTTTTATGATTTTGGCGAAGCAAAGGACGGATTCAAAGTTTGGAAGCAAAAAACACGCTTTAACGACGATTCAGAATACCAAATGTTTGCAGAAGTTAGTCAATTACAGGCAAACGTATTAGATTTAATTTCAAAGGACAAAAGAATAACGCCTGAAGTATTGGCGACAACACTTGACCAAAATGTTGAAACAATCAATTCTGTAATTAAAACATTGGTTGAAAATGGTTACGTTCAAATTAATGAATATGCAATTGGCGAAGGAATTGACGAAAATATAATTATTGAACATACGCTTACTGAACCATTAAACGAAATATTGGTAAAAGTTCAGCCGACAACAAAGGAATTATTAATTCGCTATTCTTACGAATGGAAGCAAGGATTTAATAATACAGATAAAAAGACAAGCCGCCCGTTCTGTGTTGCTTTATTGGACGCAGGTAAAATGTATTCACGTTCTGAAATTGAGCAAATAAGCGCACGTTTAGGATATTCCGTTTGGGATAGGGGTGGCGGTTGGTACACAGTACCGGGAACTGACAAACACGAACCAAGTTGCAGACACCAATGGGTTTCAAACATAGTAACACGAAAATAAAATGAGCAAAAACACGTTATTTATATCAGTACAGTCAATAAAGGACAGAACCGGGTTACACGCGAACGTGGACGAAAAATTGGTTTTACCGGAAATTAAAACCGCGCAAGATATGTATATTTTACCGGCTTTAGGTTCGGCGCTTTATAACGAATTACAGAACGCAGTTGATGCAAATGCATTTACTGCATTGCAGACGACATTATTGGACGATTACATTGTGGATTGTTTGATTTATTATGTTATGTCTGAATTACCGCAAGGTTTATCATATCAATTTTACAATAAGGGTTTAATTAGAAAAACAGGCGAAAATCAGGAATCCCCTTCAATGCAGGATATGATTGACGTGGCGAATAGATACCGCGCACGTGCTGAATTCTATAAACAAAGACTTATTAAATACCTAAAGCAAAACAACGCTTTATACCCTAATTATTTAAACTTTGGTTCAGGCATTGATTCAATCAAACCTGACAACGAAGGTTACACGGTTTCAATGTGGTTGGGCGACAATGGTTGTTGTGGTGACGGTTGGGACGGACAAAGTAAAAAGACGTTTGAAGAACGTTATCAGGGAAATATCGGTTGTTGCTAAAATATGAGTAAACAAGTAAACATTAAAAACCAAAATAAGCTTAAAGTTTATTTGGCAAAAGAAAAAAAGAATGACATTAAACCAAATAGTCAAAGAACTGACAACGATAGGAAACGCCCACGAACAAATTAATTTTGTTTATTTCGGTGACGTTTGGGAACGTTTAAGTAACGGCGAAGTAACTTATCCTGCAATGTTTATGACCTTAACCGGTGCGAATGTTGCTGCAAAGGAAATAAGTTACAATTTTAGTCTTTATTTTATGGACAGAATGTTAATGGAAGAAACAAACGAAACTGAAGTTTTATCAGATATGACACAGGTTGCCGGTGACGTTGTTGCACAGTTGCGTTACCCGCAGGATTATTCAATTGTGACGTGGTCGTTGAACCAAAATTTACCTGTGACATTTTATACAGAAAGCGACCCGGATTTATTAGCGGGTGTAAAATTGGACGCAATTTTAACCGTGCCATTTATTAACAACAGGTGTGAAGTACCTTCAAATTATACTTATTAATGGAATCAAAGAAAATTAATCAATTAGCGACCGAATTAACGCCGTCTTTGTCTGACTTGACAATTATTGGCGACCCGTCAACAGGTATAAGTAAAAAAATTACGCTTTCACAAATGGCGTCTTTGTTTACAGGTACAGTTGAAGAATATGCAAACCTTGCTTCTTTTCCTTTGGTTGGTGTTGCTGATACTATTTATATTGCTTTAGATACAAACATTATTTACCGTTGGAATACAGGAACAAATGCTTACGTTGAATTGTCACCAAATATTGTGACTTCATTGGTATTTAATGACGCAAACGGATTTGACGGAACGATTAGTTTGGTTGGTTCAACTGCAACGCTTACAATTACAACTGCATTAACGCAAGGGTCAGTTCCTTTTATTGGAACGTCAGGCGCTTTAACGCAAGACAATGCCAACTTATTTTTTGACGATACCAATAACAGATTAGGAATAAATACAAATGCGCCAACAACTGCATTGGACGTTTTCGGTTCAGGCATTATTGGACGTTTAAATGGAACTTCAACAAACAACGCATATTTAGGTTTTGCAAGTGCAGGTTCAAATAAATGGTCAATTGGCAACGTTCAGTCAGACCATAGATTTAGAATATTTAGTGAAACAAATACAAGCGAATTAGTAACTGTTTTACAAACAGGCGAATTTGGTATTGGAATTGCAAACCCAACTACAAAGGTGCATATTGACGGCGGCGCAACTGCATTAATTGCAAATTTAGACGCAAACGTTTCTGTCGCAAAAAGTGTTAGTTTTCGTTCGGACAATAGCAATAGATTTAATATTGAAGTTTCAGGGACAGAATCAGGTTCAAACGCAGGTGCGGATTTCTTTATTAGACGTTATTCAGACGCGGGTTCTTTAATTGATACGCCTTTGACAATTACACGTTCAACAGGTAATGCAACTTTTAGTGGTATCTTAACTACACCGCAAGTAAAAGCTGCAACAAGTGCAGGATTAAGTATTAATGCAAATAGTGGAACACAGGTAGCGGATTTTGGTGCAGGGGGTAGTGCTAATATGACTTTATTTGGGGGTTTAAGTGGTACAAGTGCGGTTTTTAGTGGTACTGTAACAACAAATGGGACAAGTGGTTTTACAGGTTACGGATTGACCACTAAAGGTCTTTATGGTATATATATACAAAGGGGTTCTGTCAATGATAGTGGGGTTGAACTTTATCATGACGGGTCTAATACAATTATGAATTCAACTTATCAAAGTACAGGTTCTTTTGGTGGTATTTTATTTGTTACAAGTAGTACAACAAGGTTATCAATTACAAGTTCAGGTGCTGCAACTTTTACAAATACTAATTTAACTTTACAAAGTTCTTCATATTCAGAAGTTAGGTCATTTAGTACAAGTACAGGCGATTACGCAAATTTGATTGTAGATACTGATAATACAGTAAATTATCGTACACAGATTGTAGGATTTGGAACAACAGCAGCAGGTACATTATTAGGAATTAATAGAGCAGGTAATGGTTTTTTAGCAAAAAATGGTGGGTTATTAGCAGTTGGAACAAGAGATTCTAATGCTTTAGTTTTTGCTACTACTGAAATAGAACGAATGAGAATTAATGCCAATGGTTATTTAAAAATAGCACCTAATGGTTCTTATATAGCTGTAAATACTTCTTTTCACGAATTACATTCAAACGCACAAAGTTCTGATTTATTATACGCAAGACATACACAAACAGACCCTTATGGTTTAGAATTAGTATTTAGTGGTGCAACCCCAAATAATACAAGCAATTGGTGGTTATATTGCGCAGATAGTACAAATGCAAAAGCAGTAATTTATTCAAATGGAACTTTTGGTTCAAGGACAGGAACTTATGGTTCAATTATATCAGATGAAAAATATAAACAAGATATTTTAGACGCAAATTCACAATGGGATGACATTAAAAATCTTCGCGTTGTAAATTTTAAATTTAAACAAGACGTTGAATTAGAAGGCGAAACTGCATTAAGACAAATTGGATTTATTGCACAGGAAGTTGAAAAAGTAAGTCCAAACCTTGTTTATGAATCAACTGATAGGGATACAGGCGAAACTTGGAAATCAGTTAAAACAAGTATTATTGAAATAAAAGCAATAAAGGCTTTGCAGGAAGCAATGGCAAAAATTGAAATATTAGAAGAAAAAGTAAAACAATTAGAATTAAAATAATGATAATATTTTTAACCATAGTATTTTTAATACACTTAATAAGTTGGGTTTTATACCAAAAACACCAATTTAACGAACGCGACCTTTATGCAACGCAACCACAGGAAGCTTATGAACACAATAAAAAATGGCATATTTGGAAGGGTATAAACCATTTGTCAGTTTACGTTTTGGTTTGGTCGCTTTATGGATTCCTGTCAATGGTATTCTTTGCGACTGCATTTTGGTTTGGCTTTGACATTCTTTGCAATATTATTGTTTTAAAAAGACCTGCGTTTTATGTTGGTAAAACGGCGCAAACAGACCTGTTTATTCGCAAAATTGCAGAACTTATAAAAATAAAGCCTGAATATGCTTCGGCATTGATAAAAGTATTAATTTTACTAATATTAATAATTTTAAAATAAAAACTATGATTACGCTAAACGAAGAACAATTAAATGAATTAAACCAATTTTGTCAGGAATTACCAACCAAATACGGTGTTCCATTATTACAATGGTTTAAGAAAATTCAAGACGAACAGAACAAAGAAGAATCTAAAAAAGAAGATTAGAATGGCACAACATAGCGACCAAGCGGATTTTGGGGTATTAGTTAGCACCATTGGTGCAATTGTAAGTATTACAACGATTCAGCCTGTTGTCACATTATTAGCGGGTTTGGTCGCTATTGTTTCGGGTATTATGGCGATTCGCTATTATTACAACGCAACTAAAAAGGTTAAAAATGACTAAAAATATAGTAATTGCAATTTTATTGGTTGTGGTTATTCTATTTTTATTTACAAAACCTGTTTATAACAAAGGTTCGGTAACTTTTATACACGACACAGTTTACCAACAGAAAACTTTTACGCACTATAAAAAGGGCAATGATATTTATTCATATATCATAAAAACCGATTCCGTACAGAATTACGTACACGACACAGTTAAAATAATATCCGATTATAGCCGTGTTTATGCGTATTCAGATACGATTAACATTGATACGAATAATGTCGTATATGTTCAGGATACAATAAGCCAAAACAGAATTTTAGGACGTGGATTTAGTGCCAAATTAAGCGAAAAGACAGTTTACGTTACAAAAACAATACAACCTAAAGACAGAACTGCGGTTTATTTTGGCTTTTTAGGCGATATGCGACAAGATAACAGACAATTGGGTGTTGGTGTTGGCATAGCAATTAAGACGCCAAAAAAAGGTGTTATAACGGCAAACGCGACAACAAACGGATATTCTTTAGGATATTATTTAAAGTTTTAATATGAAACAATTTTTTACAGAAGATAGCGACCGTTTAAGTATGAAACGCCTTTGTGGGTTTTTATGTACGATTGCGCTTTGTGCTAAATTGATACATACGCCAACAGATGCTTTGGTTTATACAGTTGGCGCTTTGGCAGGTGCGGCATTTGGATATACAATGGCGGAAAAAATATTTAAAAAGGATTAAAAATGAAGGACGAAAAAACACTTGAACGAATTAAATTACTTCACCCTAAATTAAGGGACGAAGCTTTGGAAATTTACGACGAAATTGTTTCTTCATTGTCAGGTTATGCAGCCTGTCGTTTTGCTTATACTTTACGAACATTTGCAGAACAGGACGCATTATATGCGCAAGGTCGTACAAAGCCGGGCGCAAAGGTTACAAATGCAAAAGGCGGTCAATCATATCATAATTACGGTTTAGCAATTGACATTGTTTTATTGATTGACAAGGATAAAAACGGAACTTTTGAAACTGCAAGTTGGGACACAAAAACAGATTTTGACAAGGACGGCAAAGCGGATTGGATTGAAGTTGTCAATATTTTTAAACGATACGGTTACGAATGGGGTGGCGATTGGAAGTTTATTGATATGCCACACTTTCAAAAAACATTTGGGAAAACAATAAAAGAACTGCAATTGTTGCACACCCAAAACAAAGTTGACAAAAACGGATTCGTTCTAATTTAAACCTAATATGACAAAAACAAACCTAAAAACAAAACGCCGCAGACTATTTTTTGACATTGAAACTTCACCCAACATTGGCTTATTTTGGGAAGCCGGTTACAAAAAGAATATTACAACAGACAACATTATTCGTGAACGCGCGATTATTTGTATTTGTTATAAATGGGAAGACGAAAAGGAAGTTTATGCTTTACAATGGGACGCCAAACAGAATGACAAAAGAATGTTGGAACAATTTATTGCGGTTGCAAATACTGCAAACGAATTGGTTGGTCACAATGGCGACAAGTTTGATTTGGCGTGGATAAGAACCCGTTGTTTATTTCACGGTATTGATATGTTCCCAAATTATCAAACAATTGACACGCTAAAGGTTGCCCGTTCTAAATTCCGTTTTCAATCAAACAGACTAAATTACATTGCCGAATTTTTAGGTTTAGGCGGGAAAATCAAAACCGAATTTAATCTTTGGAAGGATATTCTGTTGAACAAAGACAAGGTTGCAATGGAAAAAATGATTAAATATTGTAAAAAGGACGTTTCATTATTAGAAGAAGTTTATAAATTATTAGGCAACCATATTGCACCAAAGACGCATTATGGCGTTGTGTTCGGTCAGGACAGGGGTTCGTGTCCTGAATGTGGCGCGGGTTCTGAAGACCTTATAAAAAATAATTCAGTTGTAACGGCAACCGGCTTAACCCGTATTCAATATAAATGTAAAGTTTGCAATAAATTTCATTCCAAAACAGACAAATAATGAGCAAAATCCTATATACAATTATTGACGATTTGTTGGCACGTGAAGACAAAGGAATTAAGGAATACGGTACAACAATGGACAGAACAGACCTAACGGAAATTGATTGGTTACAACACGCATACGAAGAAGCGTTGGACTTGTCAATTTATTTAAAAAAACTTATAAAACTAAAAACAAATGAGAATGCCAAAGGGATTCAATAAGTGGACATTGTCCCAACAGGAAGAATTTTTTACAAAAAAGCTTCAGGAATTATACGACATTGAAAAGGATATTCGCCAAAATTTAGCAAAGATTCGTGGCGGCAATAGAATTCAATTCAAGGAAATTGAACGCCCTGACGAAGCAGAATTAAAAGGTTTGTAATGAAACTTTTAAAAATATATAGCAAAGGCAAAATTCTAAACTTTGACGCTTATATTCAGCTTCAGGAATTAGACCGTACCAACCCAAACTTTAAGGGTTGCGGCAACGAGTTTAAACACAATCGGGATTGGTGGGTTATATTAGACAAAAAGAAAACAATTGTTGCTTACTGCGGTTCTATTTATACGCAGGGCATTTGTATATTCAACCGCGCGTGGGTTGACAAAAGATTTAGGGGTTTAGGAATACATAAAAAGCTTATTAAAATAAGATTAAAAGCAGCAAAAGAAAATTCATTTGTTGCAATTACATATACTACAAAGGACAATTACCCGTCCGCAAATAACTTAATTTCCTGCGGGTTTAAGTTTTATTTCCCTGAATACGCATACGGCGGTGACGAAATGTTGTATTTCCACAAAGACCTAAATTAGGTTTACCGTTCATCATTTTATTTTACCGTTCGTCACTAAATAACTTTGTTTGTATTGTGCAAAACCTGTATATTTGTTGTCTAAACAAACCAAATGAATACAGAAACACAAACCACAATCGGTGAAATAATGCACCAACCATTAAGCCGCGCCGCAGACTATGCCGGTGCGTTGGGATTTAGTCGCGGGTCGTTGAATCTTATTTTGCACTACGTAAAAGAAAACAATATTGAACGCATTGAAGAAATTGCGCATTCAGCTTTAGAAAATATTGAAGACGTATTTATTAAACACCAATTATGAATTTAGAATTAAAACTTTTTAAACTTCAGGAAAACGTGCGATATTTCCAATGGTTGTTTGACAGAAGCAACGGAACAGATGCACGTAAAAAAATGGAAATGTTAAGTTCGGCAAAAGAAAATTTAAAGAACTTTAAAAAGAAGCATTATCCTGAAATGTTAGTTCAACCAAAAAACCCGTTCCCGCCGATACCATTTACACCAATGTCGGATTGGACAGAAAAATTTGAAGAA
>Ga0315909_10002617_pt1 | contig 22796 bp, 32 predicted proteins | sample LakEriMetagenome_11_FD_203527 | JGI IMG/M metagenome (GOLD analysis project Ga0315909, IMG submission 203527) | Freshwater fungal communities from buoy surface, Lake Erie, Ohio, United States - Buoy 2 MA125 | ecosystem: Environmental > Aquatic > Freshwater > Lake | place: USA: Lake Erie, Ohio...
TAGCATCTAAAACACGTTCGTTCGCAATGCGTTCGGTATGCGTTCGCATAGCGTTCGGATTGTTCCAACGTGCGTTCGCACTCTTTGCTGCCTTTTCCTTCTTGGCATGATAGTCAGCAATTTCTTTATCGCAACGCTTATGACGATGCAAATCACCATCAATTTCAAAGTAGTGTTTGAGAATTAGGCGAACATCCTGATCACTTGCACCCACTTGAAAAGCCAATCCTTCTGGGTCATTTGGAAGTGGTTTTTCGGTGTCGTAGTACATCCAAATCAGGCGCAAATAAGCCATACATTGACTGTCGTTCAGACGAGCAGTGTCACGGACGAAATCACCAATATGGTGTTGATAGTAGTGCATTGAAGCAACTCCGCAAATCTCCCAGAAAGAAACTACGGCAGGTGGGGAGTTCACTTTTCCCGAGGCTCATGACTTCCTCGGTAGCCGGGTTTCATAAAACTATATCACAGTCATTTGATTCCAGCTTTGGAATAAGTCTTCATCTCTCTGCGCTCAGTGTTCTTGGTAACAGCAAAAACATTCATTGTTGACTTTTCTGCTTTGGTGAACAGTGATGCTGGCTTTGTCTTCCAATCAAATGGACTTGGCTTGATAGATTTCATGTAACTCCTTTAATCGCCTCTTAGATGCAATCTCTAGCGCAGTTGCTAGGACCGCAACAATACCAGCTTCTAGGTCCTCTGGGTCCAAGGTTGGCTCTAGACGATCAGTAGCCTGAACGATCAGTTCATAGGCTAATTCAAATTCAAGTGTTTGGTGGCTCATAGGGTGAGCCTAACGCAAAAACAAAAAAACAACACTAGGGAAAACACCTATATAAAAACAGCAAAAACCTTGATACATTCACTACCTGGTTTAACAAAAAGGAGATTGAAATGAATGTTCAAGCATTGAAAAAGGTGCGAAAGTTGTTTTGCATCGATGGTGTGCCAACACACATACAGCGTCATAACTGCAAGCAGTGGGTCAAGTCGATCCGATTCCTTGGCAACAAATGGCTTCTTGCAACCCAGGTGACAAAATCATGAGCAATGTTATCCAGACCACATTTGTTGGAAAAAACCCGTTCAACAAAAAGATCGTCAGAGAGGTGGATGTCTCTACTTTGCGTATCACCAATGACAAACCAAAAAAACGTGTTGCTCGGTTCTACAAGTACGACTCGATCTTCAAGGATCTTGACATAGGGAAATCCCTCTCTTGCCTACCAGAAGATTGCGATAAGGTGTCACAAGCACTGCGCTCTTATGCCCAACGCAACAAAAAGCCTTGGAAGATCAAGGGTCAGATGTACTACACCAAGAACACATCTCGTGTATTTGTATTGGAGAAGAAATGAAAGACTTTTTGGAAGCAGCCAAAGAAGACCTGCATGGTGTGCAGTATTGCCCCTATTGCATGGAACCCCGTAACGACAAACGCTCTTGCTGTGGCGAGAACCACTTCATCAACTTTGAAGACATGGATGAAAACACCCAGCGTGAAATCATTCAAGAAGAATACGACTCAAACTTTGGAAAGTAACATGAACGTCTATCAAAAACTCAATGCTGCTCGTGATGCTTTTCACCAAACAAAGCTCAAAAAGACAGGCCACAACAAGTTTGCCAACTACTACTACTTTGAGTTGGGTGACTTCCTGATCCCTGCTTTGCAGATCTTCAAAGAACATGGTCTGACAGGTGTCATTTCGTTTGGCAAAGAAACAGCAGACATGCGGATTGTCAACGTAGACAAGCCAGAGGAAGTGATTGTTATTGAGTCACCCATGTCTACGGCTGCTTTAAAGGGCTGCCATGAGGTCCAAAACCTTGGGGCAGTACAAACATACCTCCGCAGGTATTTGTGGGTTGCTGCGCTTGAAATTGTTGAACATGATGCTCTTGATTCATCTCCTCAGTTGACAGATGAGGGAGTCAAGAAAAAAGGTAATGCACCAGTGATCTCTCCACGTGGAGGTATCGGTGATGACTTGCCACAAGAAGATAAGGAGTTTTTGCAAGAACTTGCAGCCTCCGTTAGCGGGTTAGTCGAGGTTGGTCAGGCAGTTGATGCCTTAGCCATGATCGATGAACAGCAATTGGAAGCAGATCAGAAAGTCTATCTGTCAAACCAGTTGAATTCCACTGTGCGTTCTGCACTCAAAAAAGCGAAAGGTTAAGAAATGGCTGAATTTGATAACAGTAATCGTGGCGCTCTTTTCAAGAATGAGAAGAAAACCCAAGAAAACCATCCTGAATACACAGGTGCAATCAACGTCAATGGCACTGACTATTGGCTAAGTGGCTGGATCAAAGAAGGCAAAAGCGGGAAGTTCTTCTCTTTGTCTGTCCGACCAAAACAAGAAACCCCCCGTCAAAGTTCTGAGCCTACCCGTAAGGCAAAGGCTGATGACTTTGACTCAGAAATCCCCTTTTGACCTGGAGAATTGAAATGAAAAAATTGATCATTGCTTTGACACTTGCAGCATCAGCCACAGCGGTATGGGCTAATTGCTCAACCCACACAATCATGTCTGGTGGACGTATGGCTACATGCACTACCTGCTGCGTAGGATCTAACTGCACAACCACCTGCTTCTGATTTTCGGGACCGAAAGCGGATGCTGTTAAAGCGAGTTGCGTAAGCTTCGGACGCTTACAGACGCAGCGAGTAGGTCCCACCTTTAAGGAAAACCATGTACCCCGTTGAAAAAAATATCCCCTTGGCTTCAAGAAAAGCTTACCCATTCGACAGCATGGAAGTAGGAGATTCCTTCTTGATTCCCTGCACTGATAACGCAAAGATCAGTCGCATTCGTGCACAGATCAACAATGCAAAGAAACGCTATCCAGGCAAAGTTATCTCAACCCGCAAAGAAGAGAATGGCTTGCGTGTTTGGTTGCTTCACAAAGGATAAACATGTCATACGCACAAGTAGAAATGGAAGTAATCAGATGGGGTGAAGCTCGTGGCATTGTCCAGAACAGCAATCCAATGGCTCAAGCTTGGAAAACAAAAGAAGAAGTGCAAGAACTGCTTGATGCAATCTCATCTAATGACAGAGAGGCCATGATCGATGCATACGGCGATATTCTCGTTACCCTTGTGATGGGTTGTGCCACTGCTGATTTGGACCTTGTAGAGTGTTTTGAGCACGCCTATGAGCAGATTAAAGACCGAAAAGGTCATCTGTCACCAGAAGGCATCTTTGTAAAATCTGACATATAATTTTATGGCTGCTGGGGAGCAGTTATCTAGTAAGCCCATTAAGGCAGTCTGCATCGTACTAGCGGTGTCTCCCCACGGTTAAAACCCGAGACTGTCTTAGTGGGCTTTTTTTTGCAAGGAAAATGTTATGTGGAAAAAAGTGCCTTTTGCATCAAGTTATGAAGTATCTTTTGATGGTCAAGTTGCATCATGGAAGCCGTACAGAAATTTTGCTCCAACTCCAACAGAGCGCAGGTTGTTAAAACCAGCTACGGATAAAGACGGATACGCAAGAGTTATCTTGCATATGGACAATGGGAAAAGAAAAGCGTTTAGAGTTTGTAGGCTGATTGCTGAAGTTTGGCATGGTGCTCCAATACCGAAACAAGTGGTTAGACATCTTGATGGAAACAATCAAAACAATAGCGCTTCAAATTTAAAATGGGGAACACCCAAAGAAAACAGCAACGATTCAAAATTGCATAAAACATGGGTGCATGGAAGCAAGGTAAACACTTGCAAATTAAATGAATCACAAGTTATTGAGGCATTAACCACATCAACAAGCCATACCGAGTTGTCTAGAAAATTCAATGTTTCTGTCGGAGCTATTTGGCATATTCGAAACAAAAGGAGTTGGAAACATGTCGGCTCTTGATTATCAAATTTTGGGCAGCCACTACAAGGACAAAGGCATCCAACCCATTGTCTACATTCACGCCAACAATCTAGGTTTTTGTGAAGGCAACGTCATCAAATACGTTACCCGTCACAGAGAGAAGAATGGTGCTGCTGACATCCAGAAAGCAATTCATTACCTTGAACTGCTTCTGGAGCTTGAGTACAAGGACTCTTAACCTGGGAACAATGCCAAGGCTTCATTGGTGTGCTTGATTCGGTCATCCAAACCGATAGTGCCACCATTGATTTTCTTGGTCAGGGCCAAGTTGTTACCAGACTCAGCAATTGCATTTAACTTATGGGTGTCCCAAAACCATCCAGCAGTCAAAGCAGCATACTGAGGGGTAGCAACTAGGTCCGGTTCCATAATGAAGTCCACACCCAAAGCCTTGCCAGCATGGTGGTAGTTTGCAGATCCTGTCAACTGGATGCAACCACGACCACGAAAACGATACCCATCACCAGAAGCCTCGTCCCGATTGCCCATGCGGTTACCGTAAATGCGGTTTGCAATTTTCTTAGGTTGTCTTTCATAAGCGGCAGCTTCTTCTGGTGTAAAGCCCCATGTTCTACGAGTTGTTAGCGGGAACAGCTTTAACAGCGTTGCAGCACGGTAATTGAGGTTCTCTTCCAACAGTCGGAAGTTGGCACTCTCATGACCACATTGACCAATGAATGCAGCCATCTGCCGTGGTGTTCTGATGTTGAATCGCTCAAACGTAGCATTCAAAGGATCAGTCCACTCAGGGCTAATATGCAGTTGCTTGAGTTGTTCACTGGTTAGCATTGATGATATTCCTCATATTGTTGTACGCATCTACACAGGCGTTTAGCTGATTGATTGCCCTGTCACCATCTGCTGCAATCTGTGCTATCAGTTGGAGGGTTTGGCGTTCTGATTCGCTGGGACCAGGATCTGGGTCAGGCGCTCTGTTAGGTTGGCTTGGCGTTTCGTTCCTATCTCCGGTGGCAACGGGGGGATTTGGGGTGGCTTGTACGCAACTTGCGGAGGGGAGCCGCACCCTGCCAGCAGAAATGAGCTTATTAAGATCAGTTTGTTTTTGAGAGACAACATCGTTGGCCTTTCTCAGTTCAGTTTCTTTGTCAGCAATAGCCTTGACCATTGATTGCTCTTTTTCACGAGCTTCTTCATTCTTCTTGGCAATCTCTGCTTGCATCTCAACATCACGATCACCCCAGCCTCGTCCATAACCCCACTTGTAGACCCCAAAGATCACAAGCAGGACCAAGAACACTGCTAAGGCTGTGCGTTGGATGGATGTCATATCGCTTCCTTACGAGCAAGTGCAATCTCTGCACGATCCTCTTCAGGCTCTTGATGCTCAGGTGGAGTTGTTGGAGGTGGTCCAGGTGTCCATGTTTCGTCCAACTCAGGATTCTTGTACCCCATCCAGTTGAAGTTAGGCATTGCAGAACTGGCTTGTGCAATGTAAGGCTGTGGAGCAGGTTGTGGTGCTACGTTGTATGTAGTAGGAGGCGTAGGAGTCGGTGGTGTCATCATCTTGGCAGCACCAGATACAGCACGTTTACCAACAATACCTCCAATTCCACCAACGATTAGCAGAACAATGTCGTTCAGCATCTTGGTGTATGCCTGATCAATCGGAGCCATTGACTTGATCGGCTGTGTGACAAATGTCACAGAGTACAGCAGGGCAGCAACGATACCAGCAAGGATTAACGTGATCATGATGACCACGAAACCCCAGACCCTTACCTCAATTTCTTCACTGCTTAGGTGCTTCATTAGAAGATTTGGTTGCGTCAATTTGTTTCTCCAAGATAGGTGCTACTAGATATTCTGGACAGTCTTGAGTGAACAAGCAACGAGGCTTTTGGCATTCAGGCTTGTGGAAGTTGTCAGGGTTCTGGCAAGCATAGCGATATGTGTTATCACAACCAGCAAGAAAAATGAAAGTAACCAACAATAAGTATTTCATGCACGTACATCCACAATGTGTTGTTGGGCCTTACTTGCTTCGATTAGCTTGACGTTATGCTCTTTTGTTTGTTGAGCATTCAATTGCAAACGCTTCAAGTTCTGTTCATTGATCAGCCGAGAACGCTCTTGCAGTTCTTTCAGGTGCCTTTGATGCATTTCGACTTTCATATGCCTAGATACTCCAGTGCTGCTTCAATGATTCGCTCTGCAATGTAAACAGGCAGGTACTGAAGCAAGTCAAATCCCACCCATATGAAGGCGAGATAGCAACTGATTTTGAGCCACTGGTCAAAACCATCTTTGACTTCTTTCCACTTGTCCACATTAGCCGCACCCAACAGAGGAGCAGTAAGCGATTACCTCAAAAACAAGGTACATGATGATGACAGCGATAACCGTAATCAGCGTGATACCAACGCCCAACTCGATCATTTCCTTGCGTTTCTTGGCAGCATTTGCAGCACGAGCAGCTTCTCTACGCTCTTCTTCCCGGTCTTCTTTGTTCATCTCCATCACACGGACCTGGATCTGATTCCAGACATCCATGTTATTGGTAGAAAAAAACAGATTTTTTAACTCGACCTCAAAATCCTTCTGAGCCTTGATAGCCAATTCAATCTCAATGGCTTTACCCATGTTGGAACCACCGGACCTCTTGGCCTCTCTAGCTGCTTTGGTGGCAGTATGTTTGGCATCAAAATACTTGCCGATCAAAGGACCAAGACTTGCTACGTTATCAACTGTTGCTGATGCTTTCTTAATCATGTTAACGGCAGTATTCACTGCGGCTAACGCTGTCACTGGATCCAACATTACATCCCCCTTAATACTACTAGGGCGACCTGAAGAAGCCACCACACCACAACAATACCAATGGCAAATTTAATTCTCATAAAAATGCCCAAATGAAGATACGGATGCAATAGAGAATGAACCCTATAAGAACTGCTGCTCCAAGAATGGCAACAGCAAGATCTTTCATTGCACACCGTACTGAGGCAGCATTCCAATACCGTAGTTTGCCAATGGATCGGTGGTAATCCTGTTCAGCAAGCCTGGAACTTGTTGCTGAGTGTTTGGCAGCATCCTACTTTGGAATGGTGAACTTGTAATTGCTGACCTAACCAATGGACGACCAGCAACAGTTGCCAACAAAGCAGGGTTACTGGCACTAGCAGCAGCAACACCAGCAGCACCAACATCAAGTGGGCTGATAACCGGAACACTACCAACCCTTGCTACGTTTTGGAAAGCATTTGGGAAGGCAGCAGCAGCATTGGATAGAGCTTGTAACTCAGAAGGAACAATCCTGCCAGCAGCAGCACGTTGACCCAACTTAGCACCAGATACGTCACCAGTAGCTGCATTCAATGATTTCTCAATGGTGTAGCTCTTAGCAATGTCCTGACGAGCTTGCTTGAAGTTCTTCATGACATCTGGTTGGTTGAAGTTTTGCAGGTTACGTTCTGCGAGATCTTCAAGTTGTTGAGAAGCAAACTTTTGCGCTCTTCCCAAGCTTATGCTTCTTGCATCGCCAGATGATAAGTTTGTTTCAGCATCACCTCGCAACCTTTTGATTTGCTCAACCAAACCATCGCCATCAAACCTAAGCTGTTTTAGGCCATTTAAGATATTGATCTCAGCACGAACATCAGTAGTGCTGCCAATCTTCTGCAATTCAGCTATACGCTTGTTGACATCGCCAATGAATTGACGGTCTGTGTAATAGGCAGGATTTGCTCTCAAAGCATCGTATGCCTGACCTTTAACATTGCGGTATTCATTCAAAACTTGAGGAGTAATCGGTGTATCAGGAGCAAGTCCCAAGGACTTACGAGCCTGAGCATTGATGACTTCCTGATTCTTGATGGATGCAACCTGACTTGTCTGTTGTTTGCCAGAAAAACCCTCAAGCAAACGATTCAAGATCGTAGGATTGACCTGTGAAGGAGGCAGTGTTGCACCTTGCTGGATAGCCTGTTGAGCAACTTGTTGTTGTTGCGTCAAAGGAGCTACCTGACGAGGTGTTGTAACAGCACCTACAGCAGCAACAGGAGCAGACAACAAAGCACCAGCAGCAGCTTCATTAGCCAACTGAGCAGGATTGATAGTCCCTGTGTTTGCCAACTGAGCAGCACCAGAAGTAATAGCACCAGCAGTACCAGCAGTGCCTATATTTTGAGCAGCAGCAACAGTACGAGGAGCAGCTTGAGCAACAGCCCTAGGTGTAGCAGAAGCCAATGTACGCTGAATGCCACCAGGAAGGGCTAGGTTGAGTGGATCAAGCATGGCAGTACCAAGACTACCAACAAGCAGTCCAGGACGATCCTGAGCCGTTCTAGCAACTCCAGTAAGGATGTCACTAATTGACTGAGTAGGAGCAGCAGGAGCAGGTGGAGTACGGGTTCTTCCCAAGTACTCGTCTGAGAAGCCAAGACTACCCAAGACATTCTGAATGCCTGTGTTGATCAAATTACCAGCACCCATTGCCAGTTGACCAGTGGTGGTTTGACCACGCAACACATCCATAGGGTTAAAACTTGCACGAACGTCTTGCAAGAACTGGCTAGGAGGTTGATTGGCTTGCTCTCTTACGCTGTCAACAATGTTGGTGACGTTAGGAGTCTGACGGGTTTGGGTTTGCTTTGGAGCAGGAGCAGCAGAAAACGGAACAAAGTCATCAGTTGCCTGTTGAGCAGGTGCTGGTGCTTGAGTAGCTTGTCTTGTCTGCTGAGGTGCTTGTTCAAATGGAACAAAATCATCGTCTGTGGTTTTAGACATAAAGTTTTGAACCTTCTTCACATAGTTTTGGGTTTCTTTGAATGGTGGAACACCACCATATCTTTCGACATTACCAGGACCAGCGTTGTAGGCAGCAAGAACCAACTCAGGAGAGTTGAATCGTTGGCTGAGTTGACCAAGATACTTCACGCCACCACGGATGTTGTCTGCCCAATCCATGCGATTAACGCCAAGTTCTTTGGCTGTATTTGCCATCAACTGCATTGGGCCGAAAGCAGTGTCTCCTGATCGTGTTTTAGGACCACGAGCATCAAACCTGCCACCAGACTCAGCTTCAATAACGCCTTGCACCAAAGACAGAGGAACCCCTTGGCGCTCTGCCTCTTGAGCAGCGAATGCAAAGATTTCGTCTTTAGTTGCCATTACTGACCTACTACGAAAATAGAACCATCGGGCTTCCTGATCTGGACTGCACCAGTTGACTTGCTACGACCTGCTGTAAAACCTGCTGGCATTACTGGAGCAGTGCCTGGAGCAGCACCAGAACGCTGCCAAGATTGAACTTGCTCAGTCAAGAACTGATTGACCTTTGGATGGTTGTAGATCCTTGGGTTGTCAGGAGAGTTAGCCCATGCAGTAAACACATTCTTTGGATCACCAGTGTAGTTATCCAAGAATCGTTGACGAGCTTCGTCTTTAGCAGCAGAAGCAATCTCAAGAGCAGACAAGTACTTGGTAACAAACTTAGGATCTGACACACCAGTGGTGGCTCTATCAACAATACCGCCTTCAAATGCGTTAGCGTTACCCTTAATGCTCTCCAAGCCCTTAAGAACGCCCTCAGAGCGAGTTTTGTTGAACATATTAACGTTGCCAACAAAAGAATCAAACTTGTCACCAACACCTGGAATCGCACGAATGTACGATGCAGCACTCGACAAAAACTCAGTTGCCTTGTTGGGGTCAAGTTGTTCGGCAGCGTTGTACAAGAACTCAGCAGAACGTGTACGGTCACCGACAGTCATTGCCTTATCCAAAGAGGTCTTGGTGAACTCGTTGTATCGCTCAGAAGCAGCACGATTGATTGCTTCTTGCTGAGGAGAGATCTTAGAAACTGCACCAGCAGGACCAACTTGAGGAGTTGTAGGCTGACCAGCACCTTGACTAGTTGGCTGATTAAGCAATGAAGATCGAGGAACAAAATAAGTCCTGCCATCAGCCCCAATGACTTGTTCAACTTGCCCTTGTGCCTGACCAACTGCCCTAGCACCTTCAATTGTGCTAACTGCTTGTGCTGCACCTGGAATAGCCATTTGCTGAATAGATCCATCAGGATTTACGCCAAGCATCGTGTTTGCAGAAGTTTCTGGCGCTCTTGTCAGAATTTGCGACAGCATATAGTTCTGCACAGGGTTGGCAGAATACATACCTGTCTGCGGATTAAATTGGCTTTGAATGCCATCCTTGGTGGTTGGCAAGGAGCCAACAACCCTTCCACTTGCATCGACTCGCAAATCACCTTGGAATTTAGGCTGCAATGCGGTCAAAGTTTCTCGGATTTGAGGTTGAGCAGGATTGCCAGCCAAACGCAAAGAATCAGTTAAAGCCCTTTGGAAATCAATTGGCGCATTCAAAATGTTTTGCTGATTCTGAGCGGCACTAATTGTTGGTCCTCTACCCTCTTGCCCTAAAGCACGTTGACCTGCTTGCATTGGTGTTGGTGCGTATTGCTCTAGAAAACTAGAGACTTCAGCACGTTGACGCTTTTTCTCTTGTGCCTCTGTAATAGCTCTTTGAGCAGTGCTGTATTGCTCAGGAACACTCAGAGCAGAACGCAGACCCATTGCAGGATCATTGCTCAACAAGGAGCCAAGCAAGAACTGAGTAGTAGCTTGCTTTTGAAGATCTGCCCTTTCCTGTTCTCCAAGACCAGTAAGAGCAGCGTTTGACAATAAGCCAAAATTGATAGGCATAAAAACTCCTTACAAGCCGAGAACACCAAGCAAACCTTGGCGTGAAGTAGATTGCTGCTGCATACCAGAACCACCACCAACATTGAGGCCCAATGCTTGGTTGATGATCTGTTGCTGCTCCAGTGGCAGATTGCGGATTGCATCCAACTGTTGTTGTGAGAACTGCTGTTGAATAGCACCGATATTTGCCAAGTTCTGAGCACCAGCAAAGCCCATCTGTTGACCTTGACCAGCAATGTTTGCAAGTTGACCAGAAGCACCTAAACGCTGTTGGTTTGCAGACAGACCAGCTTGTTGGTTAGCCAAGTTAGCTTGCAAGAAGTTAGCAGCATTGGTCAAGCCAGCTTGTTGCGTCAAACCCGCTTGTTGAGCAGCACGGGCATTGATAGCTGCTTGGTTAGCCAAACCTGCTTGGTTGAAAGCAGAAGCACCAAACTGAGCAGCTTGGTTCTGAGCAGCCAAGTTAGCCAGAGCCATTGCTTGCTGATTACCAGCATTGAATTGACCCATCTGATTCATGGCAGCAGCATTAGCCAAAGCAGCTTGGTTAGCAGCAGCACTACCGAATTGACCTGCTTGGTTCAAAGCTTGCTGATTAGACAATCCAGCTTGTTGCAAGTTACCAGCATTGAACTGAGCCATCTGGTTAGCAGCAGCAGCGTTAGCCAAGGCAGCTTGTTGAGCATTCTGTGTGTTCAACTGACCAACATTCAAGTCAACGCTTTGGTTGGCAAGAGCAGCCCTCAAAGCGGCATCCTGGTTGGCTTGTGATGCAGCCAAACCAGTAGACTGATTAGCCAAACGAGCTTGTTGCTCAAGTTGAGCATTTGTAAGGCCAAACTGAGTATCTACACCTTGATTGGCAAGAGCAGCACGTAAAGCAGCATCTTGGTTAGCAAGACCAAACTGACCAGCCAACTGCAAAGCTTGTTGAGTAGTAGCAGCATCTTGGGCTTGGTTAAGCTGTTGAGCTTGCATTGCACGAGCAAGATCAGCCTCAGAAGCTTGTTGGGCAGCTTGAAAGGCGGCAGCATTTTGTTGTGCAACCAAACGAGCAGCATTCTCACCAAAAGCACGGTTAGTTTCGGCTTCAGCAACACCCTGACGAGATCCGCCAAAAGCCCTTGCAGCAGTGGCTTGTGCAGCAGTTTGCTGTTGTTGCAACTGTCGTGAACGCTCCAAATCCCTCAAGCTTTGCTCAGTAACAGCCTGAGTAAATGGATTCATGTACTGCTGAATGTTCTGGTTCAGGAAGGATTGAGCCTGAATATCACGAACATTCTGACGAGCCTGTGGAGCAATCTGTCCCAAAGCCTCAGAAGCCACTTGAGCACCACTGACACCAGCAGCAGCAACATCACGAACACCTAAACGATTGGCTTGAGCAGCAGCAATTCTTTCAGCTTCAATCTGTTGAGCAGCAACATCACGAATGTCACCTCTAGCCAAAGCAGCAGCTTGTGCACGTTCTGCTGGACCAGCAGTTTGACCACCAAACTGAGCAGCCTGATAGCCTTGAGCAGCAGCAGTAGCAGCAGGACCAGCAGAGGCAAACTGACCAGTTGCAGCGTTATAGCCTTGTTGAGCAGCCAAAGCAGCAGGATCTACTGTTGCACCAGCATAATTTTGTGCAACTACGTTTTGCGGACGATACAAGCCAGCAGTTGTTGCCAAATTAGCAGAAGTATTAAGTTGACGCATTTGCTGACTATTTGGATCAGCAAATTGACGGTAGATGTTGGCTGCTGTTGCTTGATCTTGGTTGAAATCAGCAAACTGTCGGGCTTGCAATCCTTCAGCGACACCTGTTGCTCGGGTTACGTTTCCAAGAAACGCATCACGCATTGCAGGATCAAGCTGCTGCGTACTTTGGCTGCTACCACCAGACATAATTACACCTCCGTTGAAAGCCAATAATGTGTTGGCTTCATGTTGAATTTAGTGACAAAAGTTCTTGACCAGCCTTTACGCCCTGTTAAGGTGATCTTGCGGCATCCCATGTATTCAGCGAACTTCTGAATATGGGGGGTTAGCGTTTCTAGTTCCTCTAGATTGCCACCAGCCAAAAAAATGTGCAACACCTTCATCCTTGGAAAGTTTTGCACTTGCGTCACTACAGCACTGTTATTAGTAGGCCATAGCTGCATTGAACCATCTGAGATGCAATCTGCTACATCTTGAATGTTATAGGTGTTATCGTATTCTAAGGCAGGTTCAAGTATTTTCTCTACTTTTTGGAAAAGCACAGCCCATAGTGGTAGTTCACCATTGAGCTTGTACTTCTCATAATCCATCAGCGCATACTTCCAGGCTTGCCATCAAAACGAATAACACCTACTCGCCAATCAGTTAGATCAACACCCTCAATCTTTACAGCCACTTGTCGTCCAGTAACACGTACAGATGTTGGTGAACTCATTGAATATGGTCCGTGGTTATATTCCACAGAATTGGGGTAAAACTTGGTGCTTAGACGGGCTTGGACATTGCCAACAGTCTTTTCATCAGGAATAAGTCCAGTAAGACTCATCAATCTGTCACCAGCACCCAATTCAACAGGACCAGACTCAGCAAAGACACTCTGTGAGTCGTAGTTAAACCCTACCTCATGCTCATACAGATAACCGTCTGTAGACATCATCAGTGGGTTTGAGAAGATTCCACGATCAGTACCGCAAGTACGAGCCAAAGTACCGATAGCCCAATGGGTTTCACGGTAGTTGTAGGACACGTAAGAGTCCACCTCGTTTGAACCAGCACTTGGGTAGAACCACCAGATCTCACCAAAAGATGAGTTATGAACGCAGTAAACCTTGGAAGATTGAGTGTGATTTAGGTTGGTAAACACATAATCACCAACATCAGAAGGCAAAGGCTTTACAAAACCATCATAAATCCAGAAACCTGAACCAGACATCCAAATACAGGCATTATCAGTAGCAGCAACAGCTTGCTTTGAAATAACACCACAGCCTGTACCAACACGCTCAAAACTATAAATAAATGGTGGCCCAATGTATGTTGCTGTATGGACATCAATGTCTGTAAACAAGATGGTTGAACCACGAACCCTTTTGGCACACATCAAGGAGCCAATGGTGGTCAACTCAAAGTCACCAGCTTGGTTTGTTGCGGCAGGAGTCCAAATGGTGTTGTTTTCTTGATCACACCAAGCAACTTTACGAGGATTGCCACTTGCACCCAAAGCAAAGATAAATCGCTCTTGGGTAACAATCAGACCTGTACAGCTTGTTGGGGCATTGGTAATAGGAGCAGCATCAGTACTCGTATTCAACTGCCACTCAAGCAATCGTCCATCCTTTGAAGAACAAGCAACCAGATATTGACCAAATGTATCCATGCTCCAGGTAGTGGCAGGAGTGTATTGACCAAGATCAGGACGAGCTACACCGTAAGCATAGTTGCCGTATGTACCGTATCCATAACCAATCTTGAGTACAGCATTGGCATCACCAGCAACCAAATCGTTAGGGGAAATGTCAAAAACAGATCCACCTTCGTTCATTGCATAAAGGTGTGTATGTGTACCAATTGCGATACGTCTATTGTTGGAGTTATCACGCCAGTTAAGCAGACCACGAGCAGATCCACTTAGCTGAGTCGTAGAACGCTTTCTCCAGCCACCAACAGGCCTTAGAGTACCCTCGTACCACCGAACCAGATTGGAGTCGTTCCAGCGTCCTTTAGATTGGTATTCAGTACCGTTCTTGTAGACACCTGGAGGTATTTGAAGTGGGATGTAGGCCATGATGTTTTATTGGGTTGGCAGGTTAGACACAAACGTCATGGTAGCAATTGCTGATGGCACTGCTGGTCTTGTTGGGCTTGTGCTAGTTGGGAACTGCTCCAAGCTTACATCAGTGCTGGTTGTTAGCCACATGATTTCAACATAGTCGTTGTCTACCATGCTCACAAAAAAATTCATGGCTGCAACCAAGTGGCTGGGATCTCCAGATGACTTTCTAGCTGGGATGTGGAATCGGCTGTTGCTGTTGTCAATGTTGACATTGTTCTTTTTGAACCAAATATCAATATCCTGTCCATCATTGCCAGCGTTTTTGAACTGGAAAGAAAACTGCAAGTTCCAGATACCAGAATCAGCCACAGTAATCCTACTGTTGCTCACCATCGTTACACCATTAGAAAAGTCTGTAGTGTTGAACGTCACAGCATAAGCTGTTGTAGTGTTGGCAGCAGTTTGATCTGTAGAGTCCTGAAAAGCCCCATGAGGTGTATTAAGGAACTTACTTCCTCTAGGACCAATCACGGAGCCAATAATGTTGACCAGCTTGGTAAAAAACAACCTCAAAACTGCATTATTTTGATTCTGCACATTCTGAGAATAGACAGGGCCTGACAAGCCTAAAGAAGGCAAGGCGGGGTTGTCTAGTTGTTGTTTTTTGTTAGCCATTACTTTTTAATCAAGCTTTGCCATACAGCACCAGCAGCCACCACCAAACCACCAATCCAAAGAATAGGCTTGGCAGCAGAAGCAACCCAACCTAAAACTTTGACAGCACCTTGCATGGCATCTATAGCCTCTACAAGACCTTTTGTGTTGGCATCAATTCGATCAACCTTGCTCTCAACAGCAACTAGTCGATCATATATTTGCTCATGACTTACATCGCTCATGGTGTTTCAGGCCAGTTAACAGTCCAGGGGAAACCTTGTTGACCAGTAATGTCACGCAAGGCTTGACGATATGTAGCCCAGGCAGCTTGATCCACTGGAGCATCAGCAACCTGTGTCCAATCAGACTTTGCCAGCTTTGAGTTGCGGACATCGCGCACCTCTTGCCGTTTGTCTAAGTCTTTCTTTGCGTTGAAGGCGACAAGTTCCTCGGCTGTGTACTTGTCAGACTGCACCCATGTCTGGGTCCAAATGCCATCGACCAATACTGGCTGGCTTTGTGTGATGATTTTCAACTCGTCTTCGGCAGGCTGGCTTGATGGCTGCACACGCACATACCCATCTGGAAGTGCTGCGACAAAGTTTGTCGGAAATGATGTATTTGGAAAACGCATTTTGATTGCGCTTTCTGTCAGCGGATACTCTGCCACTTGATTGTTTTCGATTCTTGCAAACATGATTTACTCCTGATTATTTGCCTGCCATGCTGGGGAAGGTGCGAGTACCGGGCCAGATGATGCGAATTGCGCCTTGACCGCCAGCAGAGCCAGTTCCATTAGTACTGTCATTTCCACCAGCACCACCGCCATAAGCCGCCCCAACTGGGGTGTTTCCATTAAATTTTGCTCCAGAGCCTGCTCCGCCTGCCGCTGCGGCTGCATTGCCTCCAGCGCCATTTATTCCGGGATAAAGACCTACCCCGCCACCGCCACCAGAGACAGCTGTGCCGCGAGAACCACCACCACCACCGCCGCCAGCGCCTGCGCCTGCTGCGTTTGTGGATGTACCAGAACCATTTCCGCCATTGCCAGAGTAACCTCCACCGCCGCCCCCGCCTCCGGCATAGGTGGAGTCAGACGATCCTTGATTGCCACCGTTTCCGCCGCCTATGGAGCCGCTAACGGTCGATCCAGTTCCGCCGGTTCCGCTTCCAAGTCCACCTTGCGCGTAAACAGACGCATTTGCAATTGATGTTCCATCAAACCATGTGTTACCGCCGTTGCCGCCCTGTCCGCCCCCCGTTCCGGCAGTACCGCCAGCACCGACAGTCAGGTTAATTGTTGCTCCCGGCGTAACAGCAAGATTGTTGTAGTAACGAACGCCGCCGCCGCCTCCAGAAACAGCAGCATTATCGGTTCTCTGGCTTCCACCACCGCCACCAATACAAACAACAGAAACAGAAGTCACTCCTGATGGAACTGTCCAAGTGCCAGAGCCGGTTGTTGTAATGCTTGCCTCATTTGTGTTTTCAGAAGTACTGGATGGGTACTTGTTTGCACCGATGACAATACGCACACACCCCGGTGCGCCGGGTTGACCGTTAGAGTTGCCATAAACGTCATCACCATAGCCACCGCCGCCACCACCACCAAACATAGCAGTGCTATCTGGCCCGTTGTTTGTTGTAAATTGCGAACCATTCGCGCCAGTTGTTCCACCAGAACCTCCACCGCCTCCTTGCGGATAACTTACGGCCTCGACGCCACCAGCACCGCCAGAGCCTGACGAGCCTGAGCCGTATGGGTTTACTCCACCGCCTTGTCCGCCATTACCATATCTAAGGTCAGTTGGCATTCCTCCAGAAGCGCCTGCACCGCCACCACCGCCAGCACCGCCAGAGCCTGACGAGCCGACAGATCCATTGGTTCCATTTGAATTGCCGCCTGCACCACCATCACCTGAGTAACCGCCAGCGCCTCCACCCCCGCCGCCTCCTTCTCTGCCAGATACTGGAGCGCCTCCACTGCCGCCATTGCCGCCAGAATACGATCCTTTACTGCCACCTGCGCCACCAGTTCCGCTGCTCGAATTATTTCGGCCTCCAGCCCCGCCGCCTGCGCGTAGTAAATCTGTGGCTGATCTCTTTATGTATGAATCACCACCGCTAATTGTTTGCAGCCCACCTGCACCAACACCAATGGTTAGCGTTTCTCCAGGGGTAACAGAAATGGTTGCATACGTTAGAGCGCCACCACCCCCGCCACCACCACCCCAATCTGCAATCGAATCGCCGCTTGCACCGCCACCTCCGCCACCAATACAAAGGGCGCTAATCTGCGTAACGCCAGATGGAACCACCCAAGAAAATTCATCTGTTATTTGGAATGACCCGCCAGCTTGGGCTTGATCTCCTTGCCGTCCCGGCGCGTAAAGCGCAGGCAGTCCATCGAGTGGAGATCCAGTTTCACCAGAAGTATTTGAACTAAACATCAGTTACCTCACACGGTGTAATTCTGACCAGCAACACTGCCAAGCCAGTTAGAACCATCAATGGCTGTGAAAATGAATTTGTCAACTCGGTTTGCAGTGGCGGTCAGCGTTGGCGCAGTTGCGCTAGGCCAATCAACAGACGCAGGCCATGTGACTGTGCGTGAACCTGTTCCATCTTGTTTCTGGATCAAGATAAACGAACGACCAGCCACTGGCGTTGGGAAGGTATATGTGCAGTTGCCTGTCAATGTAAGATACTGAACAGAGCCATTCGCAAGATCAATGGTGTATGCAGTTCCAGTGTTGGCAGTCACAGTTTCTTCTGTGTATCCGTTGGTGAACGTGCCGTTTTCAATAGTTTTGTTAGTGAGAGTCTGTGTGGCAGTTGTTCCAACCACGCCAGTCAGAGTGTTGTCAGCAAACGTAATCGTCTTGTTGGTAAGGGTTTGTGATCCATTGAGTGTGACATCACCAACACCAGCACCAATCGCTGTACGGTAATCTGATGCACCCAAAGATGAAACAGTGTTATCTGCGTTGAACCGTGGGAAAGTAACTGCACCAGGGTTTGACACAGTAAACAGATTCGCACCAAGAGTGGTAGCACCAAGGTTTGTACGTGCTGCTGATGCTGTTGATGCACCAGTACCACCCTTGTTCAGTTTCAGTACTGGACCGGAATCAAACAAAGCATCAATCGCGTCTAGATCATCATTGATCTTGCCGCCCCAAGTGTCAGTAGATGCACCAACTTCAGGCTTAACTAAGTTTAGATTGGTGGTGTTTGTATCAGCCATGTTTACCCCTAAGAGACATTAGTCCAACTTGTTGAATTGTCTTGAATCACAGTCCATGATTCAGACACATCAACCTCTGTTTCCCATTTCTTTCTAGCATTGATTACAACACTAGAAACATCAATCATTATTACTTCGCCTGGACGTTTGCGATTGTATTGAATGCTCAAGTTGCTTTCGCTAACTATGACAACATTACCAACAGCATCCAAGCCACCAGCAACTGTCATTTCTGAGTTACTGGCAATCGAAATCGATGAAGTAGAAATCCTTACCGCATCTACGGAGACTGAGCTAGTTGAGGAAATCTCAAACTGAGCATCTTTTATCTTGTCTCCAGTGATGGTTACGGTAGATGTTGCCTCTATTGCAAGCGCACCTGAGTACGCTCCAATGGAGTAACGACCTATGCCGTAATCACCACGCCCGTAAGCAGCCATATCAGCTCAATGTGATAGACAGACTGTTTGCAGGAATGCGGAAGATATCTCCGTCATTAATTGCTTTTGCAGTGGTCAATGGAGCCCATGCAATCATGTTGCCACCAGTAGAAGCATCAAAGATTGCTGCCCAACCAATTGTTCCCCAATTACCACCAGAAGCAGCATCAAATTCAATAGCTGCGGCATTGGTAAAGGTTGTTGCTGTACCACTACCGGAAATCGTTCCTGTGGCTTTACGAGCATATCCACTACCAGACACCTCAGTGCCACCACCTGTGTCGCTAGGTGCAGCAGTAAACAAACCCACAAACCAAGCAGTTGGACGAGTTGCTGACGATGTTGTAAACAACCAAGTCAGAGCAAGGTTCTCTGTGTAATTTGTAAAAGATGACATTTATTACCCCAATGATCGGGCACGGACAATAGGAGTTGAAGAAACAGAAGCCCTTTGATCTGCTACTTCAATGTCGCCCAATGAGTTGGCATATAACTGCCCCCAAATAGCAACACGTTCATCGTCTTTTAGGTACGGCGTAGCTTCTAACAAAGCTCCGTACAAGTACAAGTCTGGGGCGTAAAGCAATAGCCAGTTGCTTGTGTTTGAATCACTCAGCGCAGGAATCTTAGCATAATACGTAAGCTCTGCGGAGTATGTTGTGTCTGGGGAAGGAATGAACTCTAGCTGGCTACCAGTGATTGTGTAATACAGTGGTTGCCCAGCAGCCATAAAGCTTGTGGCTTTGAGTTCGTCACCGTAAGCTTCAGTGACAAACTTCAGTCGAACAATAGGATCTGTGTTCAGTTGAAACTCTTTGGCTTGCAACCAATCAGAAGGATATGCAAAGAAGGACGTTTCGATTTGTCCTTCTGCACGTTTGATCATTTGACGCAGACGCAGTTTACGGTTGAACTTAGCCTCAGCAAGAGCAATAAAACCAGGAATGACTGATGTCAGATCACTCCGGTTTAGATAATCCGCTACGGTTGATTTCAACTCTGCGTATGTGTCAAGTGCCATTTTCTACATCCCTACACGCTATTGTGTGTTCATGCTTGAATTCAAACGAACCAATGTGATGTACCTCTTTTGAGAGATCTTGGTCGATATATGTTTTTGTGCCGTTCTCAGCGGCTCTGCGACAAAACCAGACATCTTCGCCCATGTAGTCTTGTGCATTTGGAACCCAAGGGATAGCAAACCAAGGATATTCCATTGTCTTGTAGACCTCGGCTTTGACGAGCATTACACCCATACCGCAGTAATCTACATCAACCAATCCGGTTGAATGGTCTTCAGTATATACCCTCTGAATGACTTTGGCATCCTCATCTTCCGTATTTTTCCTTACCGCAATAGGTTCAGTAGGAAATCTACGCTTTGCATAGTTAGCGCAAACAATGCCTGTATCGTGCTTCAACAGACGGATGATGGTGTCCTTGGGAAACCGCATATCGCTGTCAAGCCACAGCGTATGAGTACAACCAGCTTCAATGGCTGATTTAGCCAAATCCTGACGTTGTGCTGACAACAAAGTGCCAGAGCTTGTGTACAAAACTACCTTGTGGTGAGATGTACCCACCGTAAAACCAACCAAACGTGCCAGATCATAGGCAAATCCAGCGTTAACAAAGTCCCGTGTTGGGATTAAAACCCCAATGGTCTTACTGTCCATTAAACTTCTCCAGGTCGTGTGCGAAATGCTCGGTTGTCAGGGTCGTTGAGCCAGCGCTTCATATAAGCTTGGTCATCAAGTTTGCCTTCTGCTTTCATTTGATAGTAAAGAGCCATAGGGATGGATGCAACGTGGTGCAGATCTCCATTCCAATTTGCTTTCTCATCAAACGAATTAAATTTCTGTTTGTTGTCAGCAACGATATTCGACACATCGATGATTGTCTCAATCACCGCTTCATCTGTAGCATCGTCATAGTGCCACAGCTTTTTTGTTCCCATGATGGGATCAAAGTCAAAGATTTTGGTTGTCATGATCGTAGTGGATAAAAAAAGGGTGGGTATTTAGCCCACCCTTTTTGATTAGGACTGAATTGTGCTATTCAGGTCATAGATAGCGCCGTGGGCCTTCTCGTTCTTAACCTTCAAGCCCCACTCAACCAACAGCATGCGCTTCTCAGCGTCACCTGTCTTGGCGAGTTCGACTGTCTGGAAAGGACGCAGGAAGGCAACGCTTGCGTATTCAGGATCAAGCACAAACACGTCACGCTCACGCTGGAAGCGGTTAGCAACAATGCTCACGTTACCAAAGTCGGAAACGTAGATGTCAGCAGCACCGATGATGGTCGATGGCTTAGGACCTTGCACGTTGAAACGCTGACCAGCAATGCCAGCCATCTTAGACAGGTTCTGCTTGTTGACAGGACCAGCCATAACGATGGAAGGAGAGCCGCCTTGTGTCCAGACCTTCTGGATAACGTCCTTCAACAACACTTCGCTGAACGAACGCAGGTCGCCAGCAGTGGCATCTGTACGGTCATCAGTGGGGATGGTTGTGTAAGAAGGATCGCCACCGCCTGTACCCTCGTTGGTGTTGGTCTTCAAGAAAGCCAACAACGCACCAGTTTTACGGGCTGTGGAATTGTCGCCAGCAGCAGCGGCTTGGTTAGCCAACATTGTGGCTTCCATGTCACGCTTGATCTCGGCAGACTTCTTAGCCATTTGATAGCTCAGTTCGCTACGGCGACCAGCTTTGTCAACGGCTTCCAAAGTGCCAGCGATGATCACGTCCTTGCGGCTGATCTGGGTGTAGTTGCCCAAACGAACTGTAGGAGTTGCGGCTGTGAAGGTGGTGATGTCGTCGCCTTCGATCTGAGCGTTAGTAGTAACCGCAGATGCGAGGTCGTCCGTTTGCCACTCAAAGAAAGTATTGGTAACGTTTTCACGACCAATGTTGCTCATGAATGGTGTCTCTTCTGGCGAGATCTGGTAGATCACGTTGGAGAGGTCTTCCCGAATGCCTTTAGCGTCATATCGGGTATAGGTGTTGGTAATTGCTGCCATGATAAATCCTCAGATAAACTTTTCAAAAAGGGATGCGGCATCTCTGACGCTTCCGGTCTGTGCAAGACGTTTTTTTGCGTTATTAATATCACCAGACTTGGAACTCACGCTACCTGCTGAACCTGGAGTTGCCATACGTGGTGCTTTTTTAATCTTCGCCTGGAGTTCTGGACGTTTACTCATCATCTGGTCATACTTCCACGCCTTATGGAGTGCAAGCAATGCCCGTGAATCAGTAATGCCGTTCAGTTCCTGCTCGGAAAAGCCCATGCTCTGACCGTATTCCAACAAAGCCTTTCCTTCTGCTTTTGCTTTCTCAGGAGAACTCCACTCTGGAATTTTCTTCTTCAAAGCTGCGGCTTCTTCAGCCAAAACAGATTGGATTTGCTTTTGTGCTTCAGCTTGTTGCAATTGTTGTAACCGCATCTGCTCGGCTTGAATCGCATATTTTTGCTGCTGACGGCGCTGATGTGATGTCCATTGACGGGCATATTCAGTCGGGTCTTCAACTTCTAAGCGATTCCAATCGGGCTCTGGTGGTTCAAACTCCTGCAATTTTTGCTGTAATTGCCCCAATATCTGAGCATATTGCTCACGCTCTCCACGTACTTGCTGAAACTCAGACTCCACAAGTTTGCGCTCTTCTGCTAGTTTCTGCGTTTTCCGTGTGTAGTCAGCTTCACGTTGATAGCCTCGGATCAGCTCTTCCTTTGGGACTTCGATTTCTTTGCCATCAACTTTGACAACAAACTTCTCGTCCTTGGGGGCTGGTTCTTCGACTTCTTCGTCTTCGCCTTCTACTTCCTCAGAGGATTCTTCTGCTTCATCTTGCGGCTCCGCAGATTCCACCTCTTCAGACTCAGATTCGGATTGCTCCTCCTCTGGTTGCACCTCTGCACCAGTGTCAACACTTTCTTGAGTGTCTAGCATGGATGCAAAGCTCTGTGCTGCTTGGTTTACTGTAATCGAACCGACTGCTTGTGCGTTATCGGACATATTTACCTCTTAAATGATTTATGGATTCTTACGGGGACGACCACGAGTTCTTGCTAAAGCCACTTCTGCCATTTTTCCCGTATCCATGACAGAGCGCAGCTTAGATC
>Ga0315909_10002618_pt1 | contig 22788 bp, 44 predicted proteins | sample LakEriMetagenome_11_FD_203527 | JGI IMG/M metagenome (GOLD analysis project Ga0315909, IMG submission 203527) | Freshwater fungal communities from buoy surface, Lake Erie, Ohio, United States - Buoy 2 MA125 | ecosystem: Environmental > Aquatic > Freshwater > Lake | place: USA: Lake Erie, Ohio...
CCCTCGCGCCGAAGCGGCCTGAAGAGCGACTATCTGGTGATATGCATTCATCAAGCATGCATAAAGGCCCTGACCGTGAATGGATGGAGCAGGCACGATGTGCAGGCATGACGCACAAGATGTTCCCGAGGGAGCATAAGGACATCACCTATATCCAAGAGGCACGGTTGATCTGCGCTGAATGCACAGTGGCCGAGGAATGCCTGACCTATGCGCTATCGTTCCCCTCGGGCGACATGCATGGGGTATGGGCAGGACTCACACCCCGACAGTTGGCCGCAGAACAACGGAAACGCAAGATCCGTCCCACCGTGCCAACCTTGGCGCAGATGTGGTCGGACCTAACCAGGGGGTAACCGTGGGCAAGCATTCCAAGTGCGATGATGTCATCGACTTCTGGATCTTCAAGTATGAGTCCGAGTGCGAAACCGTGGAGGCTCTGGAAGCCGCCCTCCGGAACCGCAATGCTGTCATCGATGAACTCCGAGCTGAAGTGCAGCGGCTCAGCGCACAGGTGTCATACTAGCACGACTGATGCCTGCTTGATGCCTGCATGGCGATGGCTTGACACCGCCGTTGTGGTCTGCTACCGTCTTCTCCGTGACGGCACCGGCTCTGCTGGTGTCTGGGTCCGATGTGGTTGGGCTGGTTTGTCCCCCCTCACCAGCTCGACCGCATTGGCCCTTCATTTGCCCTGAGAGCGATTCGCAGTCTCAGGACAGCCGAATACCGCAGAAGTCGCACCAGCGGCTCCCGCCGAAGTCTGAAGCCGAGCTTTGACCTTCGCAAGGCCAGGGCTTACCGCATGGCCCAATCGTTGTCTTTCCCTCTAGGTAATCTTTGATCACTAGTTCGGGAGTTACTACTGGGGCTATGGGAGCAGGGGCATTGAGTCCACCAACGAGGATGGATTTCAGCGCCGTCAGCACCCATGCGTTTACGCTCATGCCTTCCGCTTCGGCGGCCTGGGTCACGTCGTTCTTGAGCGAGCCAGGCAGCCGTACCGTCAGTTGTGCTGGGCGGTCCGGATCGTGCCGTACCACATGAGCGGGCATTGGCTCAGAGGTTACCGTTGGAGTCGCGCAAGACCAGCGAGGTGAGATACTCGGTAACCGTCAGGTCCGTTGCCTCTGCTTGGTCGATTAATAGATTTTTGATGTGTGCCTCAAGCCGGATCGTCAGGGTTGACGGTTGGTTGCCATTCGGTCGGCGAGGAGGTCGTCCTGGTTTTCCCATGAGTAGAAGTATAGCCGATATCCGTATTGACAGGCTAATCCCGTGGGGGTAATATCCGTATATGCTTAACTATGACCGTGAGGTTCCAGACCCACACGACGAATACATTCCCGAGCTTGAAACTTCAGAGCCACCGTTCGTGGCTGAACCGGAGTGGATTGCCGAGGAGCGGCTCGCTGCTTTCGAGTGGGCCGTCAAAAACAACTAGGAGCTAGCCCTCTACCTTTCTAGGGTGAAGGGGGTTCTGCGCCGCCAGGGATCATTGTTGCCTGGGTCACGGCGTTAACGGCAGCCGAGCGCCAGATCGCTAATTCCCTGGCCGAATCCGGTCCCAAGAACCCCCGCTCCTGGGTGAACAGCCCCGCTGTGGATAACTGCGCGCGCCTGTGGATAACTAGGGCGGGACTCCTCAGCCTTTGTAAGCGCCAGGGAAGGCGTTGACCGGCTTGACTTGAACAAAGTTTGCTGGGTCTTCAAGCCATCCCGTTTTGTCGCGCAGGGTCTTACCGCACTTCATGCACGTTTCGGCCCAGGGATACCAGCGGCGAGACTCTGGGAGGTGCGGACAATCGAGGAGTTCCTTTGCCGCCTGGTCTGCTGCGGACCGAACGAACTCCGCCATCGACACGCCGGTCTTTGTCGCCGCATCCTTCCACCGTTGATGGCTCTCCGGGGAAGTCCGGATCAAGACCTGGTTGGATCCTTCACCTGGGGCTGCCCCAGTACTACGCCGTCGAGTCGGCTTCAGATCAGCCGCTACGGCTTCCATCGCTTCTTCAAGATTGTCTTCACTCATCAGAACACCTCATCTGGGGTAATTACTTCGTCAACGATTATTGCTTCCTCAATGTCGTCGCCAGGTGGCAACGCTGCGGGACTACCGCTGAGGAGAGCGTGGGTGGTTTCGGCTGGGAGTACGCCGGCCATTCCCATAAGTTCAATAAGCCGTCTGGCTTCGGTTTCTGGGTCAAACTCATCAACCGCCGCCGCATGGTCCGACACTTCTGCCAGCACGGCGCGCGCCGGGGTGGTTTCGGTATCACCGACAAAGTTGATGTTTACCGCTTCCATTCCCAGGAGCTTTGCCCGTCGATCCATAATCGACAGTGCTTGCTGTACCGCTTTGAGGTCTGGCTCAACCACAACTTCGGTACCGTCGTCCATTGTAACTTTTCTATGCTGCGTAAGTGGCCACACTGACTGCTGCAAAGAATCGAGCCGTTCAAGCTCCATCCGAAGAACTTCTGGATACGCCATAAGCGCTTCCTGGTTCATTCGAGAAAGTTGCCGTTGAATGGCGAAGTTCACCGCTTTAGTCGAAAGACCGAACCGTCGAGCAATTTCTTGCACCGCCGTTCCGGTTTTCCGCATCTGGAAAATCCGTAGATCCCGTTCTGCCAGGAACTCCCTGGTAAGACCGTCACCGTTGCTCATGTCATTGAACTCCTGAAACTGATGACCTCAAAGGGCATGATCGTTCCCCGCTTCATACGAAGAGGAAAGTTTCGTTCGTCGCGAGGCTCGCGGAAACCTTTCCATTCGTATTCCTTTTCCATCGTTGTTGGATCCCGAGTAATGCCGAAGCCGAATTCGGGCCACCGCATCCAAACCGCTGAATCCGCTGGCCTCATATCTCTGCCGGTGAGAGCATTACCGAGTGGAGCGTGATGCTCCAGCCAGAGAGTGACACCGTAGTTAGCTCTAAGATAGTCGAAGTACGTACAGACTTCGGTGATAAGAGCCGTTGAGGATCTGTTGCCTGGGTCTACATAGGACTTATAGATAGGCCCAAGGACGAGGAGTTGTGCGTCGGTCTTTATGATCTGCCGCTCAAGTAGTTCTCGATCCTTTGGATTCAGGATGTTGATACCGTCGGGCTTCATGTAAAGATCCGCCTCACCAGGACGCTTACCATAGTTGATTTTGAGCGACTCGACAAGTTTCCGAGCTTGCCGTCGAATAATCCGTTCGGGGTTTTCAAGATCAACGAATAATGTTCGAACCGGTGGGATTTCCATGTAAGTGAACGGATGAACACCGGCACCGGCGCAAATTGCAACTTGGCGCGCGAGTGTCGTCTTACCGACACCTTCCGCCGCAACGATGACCACTCGCTCCTGCCGTTCGATCAAACCGTCGATCAACCAGTCGTAAGGGTCCGAGGCCGTTTCGTTAACGAAGTCACCCCAGTTAACCAATCGACCAGTTGCTACAGTCTGCGGGACTTCTTCGGTAATCGAGAGAATCTTCCTGGCTTCCGCCAATCTTTCTTCAAGAGTCCCAGGTGTATCGAGAAGATTTTGAAGATTTGTAAGAACTGGAACAAATGGATCTGGTTCTCGAACTTCATCCTCGACTAAGTCTGCAACACCGCCGCCGTCATTCAGAAGATCCGTTACGTCTTTGTGTGGATCAGGAGCGTGCTTAATCTTTACCGTGCAACCGACATTGACTAATTCGTTTGCAACATAATCAGCGTGAATCCGACCAGGTTCGTCATTATCAGCGATAATCGCAATGCGCGCGCCCTGGAGAGCTGCCGTGTGATTTGGTTTCCATTTTGAACCCTGACCGTTATCAGCTCCTTGCGGGTTGCAAGTTGCGACAAGACCGAGAGCCGTCAGCGAGTCGGCGTCCTTTTCACCTTCAACAATGAACACCGGTCGATCATTCGCTACCGCATCGAGTACCGCTGGCAAGTTGTAAAGCGGCTTTTCAGAAAGGTGCGTCGTTGAATACTTCCAACCGCTACCGTCCTTGACTCTTTGACGGAATTCTTTTTTACCGTCTGGCAAAGCGAACCGTAAGACCTGGAAAACCAGCTCACCGTCACCGTCGTAATAACTGTAGGTATTTGTAAGTTCTCCGTCCACAAACTCGCTTTTCTTTTCCTGGTGCGGATGCAAGTCCCGCACGGTTAATTCAACAGATTCACAAATTTCTTCGAGTGAGCAAGCGCTTCCGCCTCGATGACACTTTGCTAAGACTCGACCGTCGCGACCTTCAACGATGCTGAGTGATGGAGACTTGTCGTCATCTCGACACGGACATTGAGCAACCCAACCGTCACCGGAGCGCCGAACGCTATTCAGGCGATTCAGGAAGTTCTCTACCGTCGGTGAAGCGACCGTCATGACAAAACTTCCGGGGCGTCCTCAGGAAGGGCGTATCTTTGGAGTTCATCACGTTGAAGCACGCTCGACCAAGAGGAAACGAACGCGCGTTTCTCAGGCGTACCAGCCTCTCGCATCGCGATTCCGATGAGTTTGTCAATTTCTTCATCCCCGCTACTGGGAGGATCAACTCCCATTGACACCGCTTCCCACCGTTGAGCCGCTAAGAACCACGCGCGCTCGGCATCAGGGAGATTAGATAAGCCGGTAACTCTGTCAATCGTTACCCGTCGAATCTCACCGACTCGTGGCATCCACCGTATGTTCTCCAAGATCATTCCGTCGACCGTCTTTAAAACTTCAACATATTCAAGATCAGCCAGGTAACGCCACCAGGTTCGATAAAGCGCAACTTTTCCACCGTCAGGGCTTCCCCAGTTCGAGCAAGCAAGATCAACAATCGCCGTAAGTTCAGCCTTCTGCAAGGAACTTCTCCTGATCGGTGAGTTCCGTCGCGTAACTAGCGAACCGTTCAATGTGTTCAGCGTCCCTCAGAATGAGTTCTACTGAGTCGTACCGTTTACCGCTTGGGTTATCCCCCATGTGCCACGAGGATTTCGCACAGCCGTCAATGGCGAGACAGCAACCGTCTTCGCCGTACCACTCAACAGCTCGAGCAATGAGCTTGGCGCGCTTTTCTGTAAGAACTGGCCGCAAGCCCCGACCCGAGTTTCTGCACGTGGCAATCCAGTAATCAAAAACTCTTTGAACTTTGAGTTTCGTAAGTTCTTGCTCTGCGGTCATCTTCGCCTTTCTCGGTAGGTAGGTAATGGATCATAAGGTGCTATCGGAGTGATAGCAAGCGCGAATATCGCGGTAAGAGCTAAGTGGTATTCCGTTTACGAGGATTGAGTAGAAGAAACCGTAGAACTAATTCTTGGACTCTTGTCCTCGTATTGGGTTTGTCTACAAACAACAAGAGTCTAAATCTTTAGGTAAGTCCAAGACCCCCCTCCGTTGGTTCCCCCAAAAACACCGTCGATACTTACGACCGTGCGCGTTTAAGAGAACCTAGTGAAAGGAAGCGTTTTACTCTTTGAAGTTTGCCCTTGGCCAGGGGTCACCGTTATGTGTCGGTGGTTGGTCCGCGAAGATAGCAGGTCCTGAGCCAGTCGCGCGCACTTTCAAAGAAAAAATAAATGGCCCCCAGGGAGGCGGATCCCCGGGGGCCGTGAAGGAGCTTCAAGACTGAGCAAGAAAGGCGGAAACTAACTCAGCCGAGCTCCTTCAGAACAAAAGGATACACCGTTAGGTAATCCTTGTCAAATTTTGTGGTGCTGTCTCTCCATGCTGTCACGCCTCGCCTCCCGACGACACTTCCCGCGGCGTTCCGGTACTACAACCAGGGAAAGGAGTTCCCCTCCATCGGTGGAATCCTTATGCTAACGGATAGTCAAACCATCCACGCTCAACCATGATACCGATGGCTGAATAGCCGACGATGTCCATGTACGTGTCGCTGACTGCCTCGTTGGCAGGGTCAATGCCCTTCTCAAGAAGATTCTCAAGTCGAGCGACCTTGTCGTGAGTTCTTACGATGAGTCCGAACTGACCGAACCGGTTGATGTTCTCAGGACCGTAGTCAGTTTGTTTCTTGATGAGTAGTTGCGTTACGTCCGCAGAAGTTACGCCGTACTTATCTTTCAACACCGCTAAAGCAACCGAGCCAAGCACTTGCCAGCTCATAACAATTACGTCGGAATAGTTTTCAGTCTTTGGCTCGGTTTCCACCGTTGCCGCAACCGAACTATGCAACCGTCGCAAAAGTTTCACCGTTGCTTGGTCCGTGCCAAGAGCGACATCGGACTTACCGTCAATAAGATTTACAGCGACTTCCGCCGCTGCGTTCCAGGTCATGAAGCCTCTTTCTCAAAGAGGGCGTCAAGATCGGAGTCGGTCAACTCGTGAGCGTATTCAACGATCTTCTCGTCAACCGTGTCGATTACTTGTTGGAGTGTTGGCTCATCCATAAAGGTGATGATGTCAAACTCCCTGAATGACTCCAATGGTTCGTAAAGCGATCCAATGAAGATATTGATCGTCAGACTTCCGTTGTACCGGAACTCAATGACGCCTTCGTCACTTTCCTTGCGAATGACAATGCTTGTCATTTAAAACCTCTTTCCGTTGTTGGTTGAATTGTTAACCGAAGCATTCATCACAGAAGTCTTCGGGTTCCCAGCATTCACCGCAGAAGTTGCAGCAATAGCAACAAAACGGTCCTGCTGAGCTTACTGTGCCAAGCGTGTTCTCTAGGGCGTTTTCACGCCTTCGAGAGCCACGCCAGGCAAAGAATGCTGCCCAGCCGAGAAAGCCCATCAGCCGATCACCGTAGCGATGATGTGGGCGGTGATGGCGATGATGGCAATCACGGCAGGTAGCAGAGCTGGAAGAATCAGATCACTCTTCATAACAGTCCTCGCAGTAGTGAAAGACCGTGCTGTTGAGTTCAACGAGTTTGAGGTTTGAAGTCGGTAGATCCGATTCGTAACCTTCAATCGGGAAATCCGACCCGCAACCGTCGCACTCAAAGTGTGATTCCAAGTAATCGTCATACTCGGGATCAATGTAGGGTCCGTCGCATTTGCCACAGACGCAGTTGATGGTTTCCATTGTTTCGCCTTTCTTGCAGAGGCACTTCCCCTACAGGTAATAAACGCACGAAGTAGTGCAAAGTGTGCGGTCAGTCAATCCAGGTCACTTGTGGTTGCTGGATTCTCATCACGCCATCACTGACGATCTGTCGCCAATGAGCTCCATCCTCACCGCGCCATTCAAACCACGGTGCGCTCCCATCATCGGATGAAAGAACTGGAGCAAGAGCGGCGATGAAGACATCTTCTGAACCGGTCTTATTGTCGTAACCGAGGAATGAAATCCCACCGTTACCGTCATCCTCAAACTCAAATCCGAGTTGCTCCAAGATTGCTGCAACGTCTCGACAGGTTTCGGGATAGTTCCATTCCATCCACGAGAACCAAATGTCCTCGTGCGGACCTTCAATCTTCTGACGGTTCTCTAAGGTTCCGCAACCACCACGTTTGAGTTCGTTGTGGTTATTCAGCTCACAAAGAATCTTGTAAGCCTCGTCGAGCTTGTCCTTGCGGACGTATGCGTTGTTGCCTTCTAGAGTCACGTAATAACCCATGTTTGCTGCCTTTCTGTTGGGGCCAGGATGGCCGATTTGGTTGTTTGTATTGTACCCGACCACCGTTTAGTGGTCAAGTGCTAAGTAAACGCACGAAGGGGTCCAATGTGTGCTGTCTTGGACCCCTTTCGTGGTCAGTACATGTAGCGAACGATTTCGCGTGAGCGGAAGACGATTTCTTTCAACCGAGGATCGGTGTCCTCCGTCAGTTCAAACCGAGCGAGTTCGGCGACTAGCGCCTCGGCGTCGGATTGGTACTCGTCCTCATCGTCGTCCTCGTGATGCGATTCCCAAGGGCAGCGACCGGCTGGTACCGGAGTCACTGAGGTGGAAATCGAATCGTCCCAAGAACGACCACAGGTTCCGCAGGTGACCGCAGTCCCTATTCGTCTAGCGTCCGCTAGTTCTGCACCCTTGAGCGCAGTCACTTCGTAGGTCATATCGTTGCCTTTCTGTTGATGGCCGGCATTTCCGGCTTCAGTAGGTAAACGCACAAAGACCCCCAATGTGTGCTGTGGATAACTTCAGGAGCTGCGGACCTGGCCCCCGAGCAGCCCCGCTCGGAAAGTTTCGTTAGAGGAGGGCGGGACTGCTAGGCTCAACGCTCATGAATCTGTCTCCACACCAGGCGCGCTTCGAAAGAAATGCAGAACTTGTGAGAAAGCTCGTGGCCAAACGAGGGAACTGCAACATCCCTCTCGCCCTTGTGGTTGACGATGAAGGCGACGAGGTGAAGATCGGACGCTGGGTGGGCTACATGAAGACACAGCACAAGCAGAATCGATTGGACGCCTACAGGATCGCGACGCTTGAGGCAATTCCTGGCTGGAGCTGGGAGGGCAGGCGTTCGGGTCCTGAACCCAAGCAGGCTGAAAGGGACAGCGAGATTCGCAGCCTGAGGCGACAGGGGATCACGCTGGAGGCGATTGCGTACAACTACGGACTCTCCAAGCAGCGAGTTGCACAACTCTGCGATGGAATAAAGCCCTAGCGCGCGCCAAAGCCCACTGAAGGTTGATCTTCAGTGGGCTTTGACTGGTGGCAGCTCGAGGGTTAGGAGGCGGAAACCGCCCCGAGCGGCCTTCTCAACTCGCGCAGGTGGCGGGAACCCACGCGAGGAGAACAAGGGGAAGGACTCTCGCCCCTCCCCCAATCCTCATCGGCGCAACCAAGCATCGGTGCGGGCGATGTGGCCAATCGCGCGTGGTTGAAGTTTTCCACCACGCTTGACCTTGACGAGAGCAGCAACTGCTTCCTCAGCGTCATTGACCATGTGAATCTTCTGTGTTGCGACGATCTTGCCACAATCTTCTGCCAAGTTGTCGTGGAAAGAGTCATGTGAGTCGGTGACCATTCCATCGCAGACCCAAATGATGGGTTCGTTCTTCTTGCGCTTCTTAACTGCAAACTCAAGCGCAGGACCATCAACTCCATTGCCACCTTGACCCGAGTGGATTCGATCGCAGACCTTCCCATCTTGAGCAAGAACCCAAGTATTCGGAACGCCAGTGGAGTTCGGACGATGGCTGTAGCCGATCACGGTGCAACCAGGAGCGGCTTCAAGAATTGACCAAAGGTCTTTCTCGTCCAAATGCATTGAACCGGACTGGTCAATCAAGACCACGCCACCCTTGCCCTTGATCGCACGATCAAAGACGCGACGCTCGGGATCAACCAGCATCCGATTGATTCGGCGCGGGTTCCGACCGACGTTGGTGGCGACACGCTTGCGACCAAGTTGACCACTAACGCGTCGCGTGAGCGGAACTCGGTCAAGCAGTAGGGGAGCAAACTCGCCCCTCTTGCCACGACCTTTACCGGAGCGGACCTTCTCCTTGATTTCTTCGGCATCAATTTCTTTGCCTTCGCCATCTTCGGAGGGTTCGCCAGCATCAAGACCGACTCGCAGGATTTCTGCGATCTGTCGAGTCCAAGTTTCAAACCCACGGGCAATGCCACCCTCGCCAGTCGGCGTGATGTCACCAAGCGAACGAGGATGAATCTTGCGAACGAGCTTGACCATTGCCTTTTCAATTTCACGCAATGCCTTTCCCCATTCGGGATCAATCTTCTTGACGCCTCGCAGGAAGTCGGCGGCTGCCTTCGTTCCTGCCATTGCGCCAATGCTAAGGACGGCACCGTTCCAGTCACCTCGTTGAGCGACTCGCTCACCACTGGTGGATTCACTGCCATCGCGAAGATCGCTGGTATCAAACCCAGCCTTCGAAATGAGAGTGTTCACTCGGAACTCCTCTGCTGCAATGACAGCCTGAGGATCAATGTCATCCATTGATGCGACCGCTGTGCCGATGTCAAACGGTGACACTCGGACGTGCATCAGCTCATGGATTCGAATGATCCGACTCGCTGCATCCTGACCGTAAGGGACTCGGATGCGTTTGTTATCAAGGTCGGCCCACGCCTCGCCGCGCGCTGCCTGGCCCGCCTGAACTTCCCATGTGTCGCTGCCATGCTGTCCGGCACGAGTGACGAACTCCGGCATAGCGACATTCACCTGCTTCACTGCTTTACTCATGTGCGCCTCCTAAGGCTGTAGTTGGTTGGAGTGGGAGGGGCCGAAGCCCCTCCCGATGGATCAGACACCAAGCCGGTCAACCTTGAGTGCATCAAGGATGTCCTGTGAACGCTGACCAAAAATGATCTTCGCAGCGCGCTCTTCACCCAACGATGAGCGAAGGTTGTCGAACGCTTGGAAGGTACGGATTGAGAACCGACGCTCGGGTTCGGCATCAGCAAGACCAGCGGCAGGGCCACGAAGGTCAGGCGAAATGCTGAGCAGTGCGCCAGGGTGCGGAGTGTTGATCCGCAGTGCCACGGGGAACCGATCCTTGAGAGCTTCAGGAAGGTCTTCCATGTTCTCAAGGTTCGTGGTCATGATGACCGAGAACCCTTCAAGAGGCTTGACCTTCTCGCCCGTGGACGGGTGTTCCCACTCGGCAGATTCCACCGAGTCGGTCATGGCAAGGAGTAGGGACAGAACGTCACCGGAGGCCTTGTCAATTTCGTCAATGACGAGTCGACCGCCAACCTGCCCGTTGCCTCTCCATGCCTTGATGGCAGCGCCTTCAAGCCACTGCCAACCGTCGTTGCCCGCAGGCATCCAGCAGCCGGTTACATCGGCAGCCGTCATGTCTTCGGTACAAACTAGACGGAACGAACCAGCGGTGACGTTGCCCTCGTTGAGGCCTGCGTAGGTCTTTCCGGTTCCTGGTGGACCGAAGAGGATGACGCGATCAATTCCCGCTGTAATGACGTCGGAGAAATCACTCCAACACTGAGGTACTTCCGTTACTGAACTCATAAATGCCTCCTAAGGCTGTTTGTGGGGTACTTCCCCGTTAGTAGATAAACGCACGATTCGAACGAAGTGTGCGATACTGCTAGCTCAGGCTGAAATGAATTCCCAGCCAGCCTGAGCTAAGTCGGTGGACTCGTATGAGTAACCGGAATTTGGGTCAATGTTTCGGAGTAGGAACGGCGACCAAGGATCATCGCGATCAATTGAAATCACGACGTAGGTTGCTCGCGGATTCGCTACATCCGAGTACTCAACAATTGAACCGATGCTGACCAGGTCAGCGACCTTGTACGGACTAGAAACAATCATGTTGCTCTCCTTACTGGTTGGGAGGTACTTCCTCCTCGGTTAATAAACGCACGAAGTGGCCCGAAGTGTGCGGTGGGAGTCGAACCCCCACCGCACTGAGTCAGGCGACGTCTTCGGTGTCCACTGCGTTGAAGGTCACCTTGACGTAAGGCGACCCAGCAGCGACGGTCGTGCTGACCGACTGAACAACGGTGGGATCAATCAGACCCTTGAGAACCGCCTCATTGAGAAGCGACTCATCCACCTTGCGGGTGGTAACAGTGATCTGCTCCCACACGTCAGCCGAAATGAGCTTGGCGAGTGCCTTCTCATCACGCTTGACCTTGTTCCCCTCAGGGACGACCACGGTCACGCGGTCACCATTCGGGAGGACGTGGGTCTTGACGTCGTTAGCGACGAAGACCTCAATTGCAGCCACGTCGGCGTTCTCCTTGTTGCGCTGGGCAACCAGGACGGCGTCCTTGGCCTGTACTGCGCCCTGTGCCGCGAGTGCGACAAGGGTTCCTGCTTCCACTGTTACTGACATAACTGCCTTTCTGTTGATGGGGTATCTCCCCGTTGATAGATAAACGCACGAAGTGCTTCGAAATGTGCGCTCCGTGACAGGAAACATTCTGACAGGAGGGTGTGACAGTGGTTGCCACACCCTCCCTAGATCAGAACGGGCCGATTTCCTCCACAAAGAGGTGGCCCGGACCGTTGCCTTCCTCATCCTGAGAAACGACAATGTCTACGGTCTTACCGTTAGAGAGCTTGATACGGAGAACCGGCCAAACCTCGGGCCAATCGAATTCGTCCCCGTCTTCGCCTTCTACGGGCGCTCCCCAGCCGATGATGGTGCCACCGACTAGTGGCTTCAAGTAACTCTCTACGTACTTCTTCTGACTCTCTATGCGAGATTCCTTCTTGGTTGCTTCCATGATGGCCTCCTAGCCGTCTTGCGGGGGAATTTCCCTCGCTATGTATGTAACGCACGAAACGGTCCGAAATGTGCAGTCGGTGTTCTGTGGCTTGTGGCACAGTATGACACACCGGTGCGACATCAGCAAGTTTCGCTCAAGTGGTAAACGCACGATGTGGGTCAATGTGTGCTGTGGATAACCCTGGGGATTTCCTGTGGATAACTACTAAGTGGTAGCCCTGTGGAAAAACCTGGGGATAAGCTCGGTCGAGCTGGAAGCCCCGCCGGATTTATGCGTGGCGGGACTATCAAGAGGGGGCCACCTTTCGGCAGCTCCCCATGGATCAGCGATTGATGTCGCACCAATAAACGGTGTCGTTGTCAATCTTTCGAACTTGGCTGACCCAATGGCCAGGGCGTTCGCACCACTTGTCAGCGAGGCGCTTAGCCTCTTCAAGCGCCCTTGCTCCGGTGCAAACTGACCACTCGGCATCGTCGCTCTTGAGGTCTTGGGCCATGGCGACATACGCCTGAAACTTTGTGAATCCCATGATTGTTGCCTTTCTCTCAGGGGTACTTCCCCTTCGGTATATAAACGCACGAAGTGGTGCGAAGTGTGCGGTGATGAAGGGGCGAGGTTTCCCCCGCCCCAATCGATCACTCCTCCTCATCACCCCAGTCGTCTTCGTCCTCGTCGTCCTCATCCTCGTTGATGAATTCCACGACCAGCCTGGAAATCCGACCGCTGGGGTCGCGCTCCACGTAGACGGGGTACTCACCGTCGCCATACCCGCTAGAAACGACTAGAGCAGTTCCCTCGCCGAAGGGGGCCGAAACCTTCTCGTTCCCAATGGCATCGCAGAACTTGCTCCAGTCCTTAGCGACTTCCTCGCGATGCGATGCATCGTCGGGGAGTGTGTAACACGGGTCGCCAACCATGACGATTCCCGCGTCCACAAACAGACTTCCGATCTTCTCCATTGTCTTGCCTTTCTTCGGGGAGTCTTTCTCCCCTTCTAGGTATATAACGCACGAAGAGCTCCAAAGTGTGCGCGCGAATCGAAAGAAAAAAATCCTGGTTTCGCGCGCACATTTCGGGTAGTTTCGTGCGTTCTACTAGTGACGGGGAAGTACCCCGAAGGAAAGGTGAAGCAATGACTACCAAGTACGAGGTAACGATCAAGTTCCTTGTGGAGGACGATGTTCCTGAAGAGGAACTCAACAACTTCCTCGGGGAACTACAGGCACCCGCTGATGACCCCTCAATCGAGGCCTACGTCTACAGCGTGGGGGTCAAGTGGACCAACGACAGGGGCGAGTCCGCTGGGTCGGCCCACGGGAAGGTAATTCCTGCGGAGGTGTTGGCGAAGGACCCAGGAACTTGGCGAGAGAGGGATCTGCTCTGATCGGAAACAGCCCAGGGGGAACCCTGGGCTGTTACGCTCGACAGCCCCGCTGGATATAAACACGGCGGGGCTACTGAAGCAGGCAAGCTCCCCCAGGAATCGGAGGAGCTTGCCTGTCTATTGAGTCAGACCTGCTCGATTGCCTTCTCACGAAGGTCGTTCACGGCGTCAATCCATGCCTGCCAGTCCTCTTCGCCTTCACTTTCCAGCGAAGGAAAGTCTGAGTCCGGCACGTCGTAGACTGACCCATTGCCATTCTGGAACGAGGCAGCGCCAACGGACTGCATACCCTCTTCAACCCAGTCGGTTTGGAAGGTAAGGGTTGGGAACAGCAGCGAAACTCGCTCCAGACCCTCTAAGGCTGGCGACCACGCGGTCTGGTAGCGAACCGCTAGACCGGCATCATCAAAAGACACAATGTCGGTTTCGCAGTCGCCCCACTTGGTCCCCCAGTTACTGAGGCACCATGAGTAGCCGCTGTCGGTAAAGGCTCGCCCGAAGACGTTGCCGTTTTTGTCTGTAATCTCCTCGCCTTCGAGTTCCGTTGGGAACGGAACCAGGTTCTTGAGGATGGTGATGGATTCGTCGGCATTGGTAATCGCCGCCAGAAACTTCTGAAGTGATTCGGCATCGCCGGTCACCGTCAGGCTGTTATCGCACCAGTTAGGCATTCTCAGACCTCCTCATCGCTAAGGAACGGATCCAAGTGATGGGCTTCTGCGATGGCCCACGCTGGGGCGAAGTCTTCGCCTCGCCAGTGGACACTTGCCGGCAGCTCAATGGAGCGGCTGCTGTCATCCTCGTTGATGGCGTCAATGGCTGCGATGCACACCGGAATCATTGACTGAGGGACGGGTGGATAGTGATTCGACTGAAGGTGCCACGATAGGGCGACCTCAATCGGCGCGTGTGCTGCCATGTCTACTGCTGATGATGCTCCCATGATGGGTTCCTTTCTCTAAGGGGTACTTCCCCTGTAGTAGTAAAACGCACGAAGTAGTGCGATGTGTGCTGTGGATAAACCTGGGGAAAGCTCGAGCTTCTCGGCACGAGCTGACAGTCCCGCTGGGGGGATAAGCAAACGCCCCCCGAAGGGGGCGCTGCTCTTGAATTAGCTCAATCTTCGGGTGAGGTCGGCAACGAAGTCGTTGTCGATTCCTTCTTCTTCTTCATCTAGGGTGCGCCATCCATCGCCAGGTTCTTGGCTTGGATCGTAGACATTCCCATCAAACAGAAGAGATTCGCCTTCAACGTCAAAGCGCCATTGAATCTTTCCGTCAATTAGTTCGGCCCATACGACATAGTGATACTGGAGAGGTTGCTTACTCATGCGCCCTCCTTGCCTTCGTTCCGAACTTCAACCGGAAGGGGGATTCCCCAAGTGTTGAACGAATTGGAACGAGTGGCCGCTTGGATTGAATAGTCGTCAGCGACGATGTGGATTCCTTGGATGGTCACGAGAACCTCGCTGCCATCTTCAAGGGTAACGATGATTGCTGTCTGCATTACTTCACCTTTCTGTTGAGGGGTGTTTCCCCGTTATTGGATAAACGCACAATGTGGTGCGAAGTGTGCTGTCAGTCGTGAGAAAGTTCGAGCGCCCACGCTGCCTGATCGGACGACTCCTCGCCGTACCAAGACTCCAGTACGCATCGCAGGGTTTCGTCGTCAATGAACCGGTGAGTCAGTTCACCTAACTGAGTTAGTTCGTCTGATCCCGACGGGTCATGCTGTCCGAAGGCATCGTGATACACACCGTTGCCATCCTTCGCATAGAAGTGATCCAGGTGGCACGAACAGATGTCTTGACTGTATTGAGAACAGTCAAGACCGTCATCAAACTGGCAATACTTCGAACCGACCGCTACGGCGACCCAGTTTGGGTTCTTCGCTAGAAGAGCTGCGACATAGATACCGCAGTAACCGTAGATAAACATGTGACGGTCTTTCTCCTCAAACTGGGAGTCCCGTCCCGTCTTGGCCAGGGTCAGTAGGTAGTCGACTGAGTTTTCGTAGCTCATGCCGACTCCTCTACTAACCGTTGGAGTTCGCTGAGGGTCCATCCCTGATCCTCGTTGGTAAGGACGTAGATGTCCTCGCCGTCTACATCGCCCCACAAGGGGTAGTAGGTAACTGAGGGGGACATACGGCGAACGTACTCCCGAGCAGCGTGTAGGAGTGATTCGAACTCCTCTGAACTGACTCCGTAGGAGTAACCGCCCCATACTGAGAATGTTTCCATTGGACTGCCTTTCTGTTGTCGTTGTTATTAGGTAAACGCACGAAGTGGTGCAGAATGTGCATCACCAGTTTCGGAATGAACGTCCCCATCGCGGGCTAGTGCTACGAAGGTAGGTAGCGAGTTCGGGGTACTTCTCCTCTATCGCCTGCGGGAGCAGGACGTGGACGACGAAGTCGATTGACCGGACGAACCGACAAGGACTGCCCCAAGGGAACCGTGATACCGGTTTCTCCTCGGTAGCCCTAGCGAACACCCTGGATTCCGTTAGTCGGATGTCCCACGGGTCCACGCCTACCCTGTCAGCAATTACGCGTATGGCGAGTACGGGGGTCACCATGACACCCGTCCCCGACACGCCCGCTTGTTCGCTACCCGCTTACGGTCAGCGAAGGTATGTGCGCGAGTCCGGCGACCGTCCGCTAAAGCAGCGACGCGTTCGGCACGCTCGGCACGACGCATTGCCAACACTTGGTCGGCAAGGTTCTGATCCTTGACTCTCTTAGCCATGGCACTTCCTTTCTGTTGATTGAGAACATTATGGCACAAGGGTGAGACAGACATAAGGTTCCGTACTCCCTTGCCCTACATAAACGCACGAAGGGGGGTGAAGTGTGCTGTCGTCAATCGAAGCGGGCGAACCTGGAGCTGGGGAGTCCCGCCTTATCCACAGGGTTATCCACAGGATGAACGGGAGCGGGGCTAACGGCCTGGGCCGCTCACTTTTGAGTGAGCAGCTCAGCCGGATGAAGGTGTCCCTCAATGTCGTTACCGCACCCTTTGCAATACTCGATTCCATCGTCAATGAAGATGGTGGAGTACGCATCGCAGCACGTCGTCGTACCGTCGGTTAGCCGAACGAAGGAAACTCTGAACGGTTCACGCTCGCTCATGATGCCTCCTTATCGCTCAGCGGAACGGTTCGAATGACACCGCTCTCGTCAATGAAGGCCTTCCCGAAGTGTGTTCGGAATAGGTACTCCACTGCCGCGATTGCCGATTTGGCATCAATCGCCACGACCGGATCACCGATTTGTTCGGCATCGTAGCGACCCCAAATGGTCACCGAGTAGGGACCGTAGGTGTCCAGAAACGGACCTTCAGTATCGGTGATGAGGGCAGACCAAGATTTGGCCTCTGCTGGGTACTCGCTGGTGTCACCGTCGATTTGGTAGGCCCAGCAATCGCCACCGGTCCGAACAACTCCCGCCGTATGCCACGGAAACTCCGCACCGTACAAGGCCTTTGTCAGTGCCTTCTCAATTCCAATTGATTCCCACATTGTGTTGCCTTTCTGTTGAGGGTCACCTTGTGATGACCGTGATCTTCATGGGGAAGGGTGGGGGAGGGTTTTGATCCCGCTCCCCCATGCCTCCTTCCCATGTACTAGTGAAACGCACGAAGTGACCCAAAGTGTGCATAGATTCTCAAAAAAAATCCAGGGATGGGAGGTGGCCTGAGCTAGTAGCCCCGCTGGAGTTATCCACAGCGGGACTGTTGCTCGACCCTCAGCTCGGGCCTAGCCCCCCCATTACTGGGGGACCACCCGCTTCACGTCTGTGATGTGAATCTCGCCATTCACAATCCGAATGTCGGCGATGTCTTCCTCGCATTGCCAACACGTGGTGGTGGCAGCGTTGGTGCCATGATCGCAGATGTCATAGACATCGTCGGTCAACCAGTAGGTTGCGGGGTACTCGGTCATAATGGCCTTTCTTGATGAGGCACTTCCTCATCCCTTGTATTAGTAGAACGCACGAAACCCCTCAGAATGTGCGCGCTCATTCAAGATTTTTTTTGGCATAGCGATTCACGCTCTACTCGACAACGCTCATTTGCCCTCTAACGCATTGAGGGGCCGCGATAAGGGATCAGTAGGGCGATGCCCTCGCAGGGCGTTAGAAGCAAAACCAGGAAATCGGGATTTTTTTAAAATCCAGTACACATTTCGGGTCACTTCGTGCGTTCTATTACTACGAGGGAGGAAGTGCCTTCCTCGTAAGAAAGGCAAGACAATGTCAGGATTTTGGAGGGGAAGTGCAGCAGCAGCGCACCTAGTGATTCAGGGTGACGCTAAAGATTTTCAGGATGTTTGGGCGTGGGCGTGGAATCACTATGGCGAAGAGGCCATGGGTACCGATTGGGCCGATGGTTTCGTCGTCGGCCTTCAGGCAGCGGGTTACGCCCAAGCAGAGGGTGCGGGTCGGTTCGTTCTTGAATCGGCCTGACCCTAGGTCGCTGGCCCCTTGGCGGAAACGCTGGGGGGCCATCGGCGCGCCTGGCCTCGAGCTGTCAGCCCCGCTCGGAATTCCTGGGGCGGGACTCCTGCTCGACCAGGAACGCGAAGCGACCCCCACCCTTTCGGGCAGGGGTCGGTCCGGTCAGAAACGGACGGGGATCTTTTCAATCTCCGAAACGGGTTTCGGCGACCAGTGAAGGTCACGCTCCACGACCAGCGGGCCGACGATCAGCGTCGCTAGTTCGGTCAGCGGGATGTAGCCCCATTCACCGCAACCAGCGAGAACCTCGGCCCAACCGAACGCTTCGCCGGTTTCCGGATCTAGTTCGGTGATGTACCAATCGGCACCGCCAGCGAAGTAGTGAAGATGCACGATCTTCTCACCGGTCGGGATGCCCTCGGTGCCATACAGAGGCGGGATGGCCCCTAGCACCTTGGCGGGAGCGGCGAACCTATGACCACGACGGCGGTCGACCACTGCCACCTTTGGGGTTTCTAGAATTGCGGACATTGTGACTACCTTTCTTTCAGGGGTACTTCCCCTCTGTTGGTATAACGCACAATAGCGACTAGGTGTGACATTGTTTCTGGGAAATCTTCCCCGAGCTTTGCACCTGGTCGAGTAGCCCCGCCTTGGTTATTCGCAGCGGGACTGCTGGGGGAGGGCCAGGCCGAAACCTGACCCCCTCCTCAACCTGCTGCGCGGATCCCTCGGGCGTACCGGAGTTCGGCCTGATAGTCACCGTAACCGTCACGGTAACCCGCAAGGGTCGGACCGACGAGGAAAAACGAATCCTCGTCAAGCGGACCGAGCGGTGCGAATCCTGCCCCAGCGTCGGCGACACCGAGGTGGTAGCCGAATTGGTACGGGTCGCCATCGGCGTATTCCACGACCTTTGCGGAATCGGGGTGATCCCGCTTGTAAAGCTCTACTGACGGACGTGACATTGTCTTGCCTTTCTCGGCGAGGCGTTTCCTCGCTTGTAATAGGTAAACGCACGAAGAGCTTTGAAGTGTGCTGTGGAAAAACTTGTGGAAAGCTCTGCGTGTTTCACGTGAAACATTCTTAGTTATCCACAGCACACACTTCCGGAATCGTGCGTTATAGAGGTGTAGGGGAGGAAGTGCCTCCCCAGCAGAAAGGCAGTGCGATGATTCGCATAGACGGGGTCTTGATGACCAAGGATCAGTTTGAGGTTCTGCTCTACGCTCTAGAGCATCAGGTTGAGGTTGACGAGTTTTTTGAAGAGGACGGTCGGGAAATGACCGACTCGGCAAAACTCCTCACCATGTTCAAGGAAATTGGACGGGTTCAGGGGCTAGACCTCTGAGGTTTGGCGGGGGATCGCGGGTTAGGGGTGACCCGCGATCCCTGCGTCGTTCTCGCCCACGGGGGCGAGCTGGGTTCCTGGCCGGTAGCCCCGTCGGTGAAATCGCCTGGCGGGACTGCTCGACCTCTCTCAGCTCAGGCCCAGGCGCGCGCAATTCGTCGGGATTCTCAGGTCACACTTCGCCCGCATTGTGCGTTATATAGATGTAGGGGAAGTACCCCTCACAGAAAGGCAGCAACTATGTCAGCCCGATCTTTGTCGGAGGTCGCTAGCGAAATTCGCAGCGATTGGAAATCCCCGTACTTCGGTGCGGTGCCTTACCTTGACGCCCTGTCATCACTGGGAAGCGTCAACGACCGATACGGTTACGATTCCGGTAGGGACATCGTGATCTACTTTCTCAGCAACGCCACAGGCTGGCGAGGCGAAACCGCCCGCAGGGTCAAGGCTGAACTGAAGGCCTTGCTCAAGTGAGGGTCCGGCCCCCTTCGGGGGGCCACTTCCCCGCCTGGCCCCGCTGGAGAAATTTGCAGCGGGACTGCTCGACAAAGAACCCCCCGACCTTTTGGCCAGGGGGTTCTTTCATTTCAGTAGTTCTTTGGCGCTTTCTATGGCGTCGCTGAGAGTGTGACTCACGCTGTCAAGGTGTTCACCTTCGGGCGTGTAGAGGTCAAACCAAGCGTTGTGCTGCCAATCAAGCAACTCCTCGTCGCTGGGAATCCCATAGGGGAATGCTTCAGCAAACTCTTCAGGGGATCGCAGGACGTTTACGTTTCCGAAAATGCCGGCAGGGTCAAAGAACAGTAAGGCCTGACCGTCACGGTGAATGTCAATCGATTTACCGTTCACCGTCACCGTTAGAACTAAACCGTTAGGGTAAAACTCAGGACCTTCATGGGTGAAAAGGCCAGGGCCTTCGTACCCGACACACGTTGTGTCTGTCATCACTTTTTTCCTTTCTGTAGAACCGTGGCATGGGCCTCGGCGAGGGTTAGTGCTGCCTCGGCATAGAGCTTGGCAGCTCGGTCAATCTTGGCCGACCGGATTATTCGGTGACCAATGTTGAGGATGATCCTCATTGCTTCCACCTTTCCTGTGGGGTTGTGTACCTAGATAACGCACGAACCGACCTGAAGTGTGCTGTCGATTTCGTTCTGATTATTATGACAGGTTATGTCACATACCTCAAGGATTGCGCGCGCCCCTGGTCCCGCCCGAGTCAATTCGGGGCGGGGCTGTCGAGGAGCGTCCCGGGGACGCCCTAGGGACGCCTCGGGACGCGGGACCTGATTGACTCACTCCTCCCCACACTTGTCGGCGTCGGTCAGAGCGGCCTCATGAGTCCATGCCCGACGACGAAGGCGGGCGTAGTCGCTGATGATGATTTCAGCGTCACCGCACTCAATGCACTCCTCGTGCGTCGCACCGGAATACAGAGCCTCAAGATAACCGCCGAGGTCACCGACCGATTCGAAGGCCTCTAGGATCTGATTGTGGGTGACACCGTGGCTGATTGCATCGGCGTAGACACTGATTGTGTCAATGATGTACGGAGCGAGCTTGTAGACCTGCTCAATCTCCTCTGGTGAAGCTCCAGCGGCGATTGCGGCTGCGTACTGCTCCGGTTCTGCCTCGGCGATGGAACGTGGGACCTGATTCATGGGAATCCTTTCAGGGGAGGTACTTCCTCCCTCGGGTAATAAACGCACAATAACGACAGAGTGTGACATTGCTTTCGAAAGAAAAGATTCTTGGTTGCGCGCGCACACTTCAGAGCTCTGCGTGCGTTATAGGTATGTAGGCGAGGAGGTGCCTCGCCAAGAAAGGCAAGTATGGATTTCGTATCGGACGCGATGACCCCCGAAGAGGTTGCTCGTCGGGGAGCGAATCAGGACCTCGTGATTGAAGAGTCGTGGTCGGACCCGACCTACGGCACCACGGTCCGTAAGTACGTCAAGTACGTGAACGGGTGGACCTACACCTACGAGAAGCGCATCCTGCCCGATTACACACGTTGGGCGTGGAACGTCGCAGGACCGGACGGGTACTTCTTTGACGAAGCCGATTCTGAGGATGACGCCATCGCCATGATCTGGGCGCAGAGCCGCTGACGCCCAGTCATCAGGTCCCGAGGAACCGCCGCCTCGGGACCTGATGCGCGCTCGGGATCGAGCGGCAGCCCCGCTGGAGTTACGTTTCTAGCGATTCTCTAGCCTCGGCGGGACTCCTGGTCGACTGGGCGCGCGAAAAGGGGGAGGGTTTCCCCTCCCCCTCGGTTCGTCACTCCTCACAGTCGTGGCCGTAGCCCTCCTCACAGTGACAGAGGAAGTGTTCGCACTCGCCGCAGAAGTAGTTGGGGTTTGGTTCCCCGTGGCAGTCGCTCGTCGGATCGTGCCGTGGGATCGTGTAGTCAATCGTGGCTTCCATTTATGCCTCCTAAGGCGTTGTCGTTGTGTACCTAGATAACGCACGTAGTCACCGATGTGTGCTGTGGACAAACCTGTGGATAACCTGGCGAGCTGGGGAGTCCCGTCGGAACTGAAAGGCGTCGGGACTGTCGGGCCAGGAAGTCGATTGAGAACGCGAAAAGGGGGGAGGGTTTCCCCTCCCCCCTTCGCTCAGAGAACCTCGGCCAGCGGGCAGTCTGGCGAGTAATCTTCGTGCGTCCCCTGCGCTCCCCAGATTTCGTCATCGCCACGCCAGAGGAAGGCGAACCATTCGCAGCGGTACTCGGCGGGTTCTTCCATTGTCTGAGCGTAGGATTCCTCCCATTCGCCACTAATGGTGAGGAATAGGTCCGTGGCCCATTCGGGGACCGCTTCACCCTTTTGGGTGAATAGGTCGGCAATGCTCTCGCCGACGTTGATGCTGCTCCAGATTGCCGCATCGTTCACTTCGCTGAAGATCAGATCCTCAATGAAGTCGGCGGGGGATTTCACTAGTGCTTCCATGTTTGCCTCCTCAGGCGTTGTGCTTATGTGGATCATTGTACGGAGGGGGTGTGACAGTCCTAACCGTCAGGGCCACCGTCGCTAATGGGATAACGCACGAACCGACCGGTGTGTGCTGTGGATAAACCTGTGGATAAACCTGGGGATAAGCTCGAGCTTGTGGATAACCCCCGGAAGCCCCGCTGGGGTCAGATCCGAGGGGATTTCTCGCCGGGGCGGGACTCCTGGGTTGATTTAGTTGTTTCCAGGCGCGCGCCTAAAAGGCAGACTTAGCGGATTCGCTAAGTTCGTCGAGAAGTCCCGCCTGGGTCAGTTCTTGGGAAACCCTGGAGCGGCGGCGGGGCTGTTGGTCGGGGCAGCTCACGCCACCCCTGGCCTCACGCTCCCCCCTCTTTGCCGGACCATTCTCGCTTCAGGAAACCTGAGAGCGAGGCGTAATCGTCGCTGTACCTGAGAACCATGTACGAAACGAGAACCAAGGCCTCTTCGGCATCACGAACCGACGTGACGGTTTCAGGGCCACCGTCGCCGATATC
>Ga0315909_10002621_pt1 | contig 22782 bp, 21 predicted proteins | sample LakEriMetagenome_11_FD_203527 | JGI IMG/M metagenome (GOLD analysis project Ga0315909, IMG submission 203527) | Freshwater fungal communities from buoy surface, Lake Erie, Ohio, United States - Buoy 2 MA125 | ecosystem: Environmental > Aquatic > Freshwater > Lake | place: USA: Lake Erie, Ohio...
TTTTCGCGGCGGGCAAAAGGGGATCCGCAGGCGGAGCGGCTTGCGCGTAGAAGGTCGAACGAGGAAAAGTCCACGCGGAGCAAACGCGGGAGAGACCGTAGCGGCAACGGGCGAGCGGAGAGATCGAGCCACTCATTTGAGAGACCTCCTCGCGGGAAAAGGCAGCGCGCGTGCGGCCTTGATGCGCAGCAGTTCGTTTTCCATGGAAAGCTCGCCGATGCGGCGGTTGGCGTCCATGTGCCGTCCTCGCGCTCGATGGCAAAGCCGCTGAGCAGGCAGCTCACGCCGGTGAACGGGAACGTCTCGCCCGCCGCATTTCGATAGCGCAGTGAGCCAGGCGTGAGCGATTCGCCCGCGAATGTGTGTTGCACTGAAATCTCAGGCGTTGCAGCCGGGGCCGTGCAAATTCCGAGCATGAGGACGAGCAGCAAGACGGCCAGCGGAGGCAGGCGGTTCAGCCGTTCATCGGGGAGCGGAGGTGTTTCGGAGTGTGTGCAGCGCGAGCGGCGACGCATCACACGTCGAGGTGAGCGGACGCTTTGCTGGCGCAACGCGAGCCCCGGGATGCCCGTCTTTGTGCTGTAGCCGAACGTGTCCGTCTCCACGTTCATGCGCTGGAGCATCTGCACGAAAAGATTGCACAGCGGCGTGTTGTTCTTCGTGGCGAACGCGATGTGTTGGCCGTGCTTGAAGCCTCCGCATGACAGGAGCAGCGGGAGGTTTTTCGTGTCGTGCGAATTCGAGTTTCCGAGGTTGCTGCCGAAGAGCACCATCGTGTTTTCGAGCAGTGAACCGTTGCCTTCCTTCTTCGCATTCAACGCGGTGAGCAGTCCGCCGAGCGCATGGACTTCCGCCTCCTCGATGAGCTGGAGCTGTTTGAGTTTTTCGGGATCGTGGCCGTGATGCGAAAGTTCGTGGTGCGCCATCGTCACGCCGTCCACGAGCGGCACGTCACCGCGGCCCTGAACGAGGATGTGATGACGCGCGTTGAATCCGTCTGGAGCGCGAGCGGCACGGGTTCAAAGATCAGCTTCATGCGTCCGATTAGATACTTCTCTTCCGTGATGTCCGTTGGCGGCTGCGCGTCCACTTTCGGCTTCGGCTTGCGCGGCTTGTCCGGCGGGATGTTGAAGTATCCGAGGAAACTTCCATGATGCCTCCGGAGTCGAAAACTGTCGGACAGGCGCTATTTTGCTTGCAGCACCACGAGCCAGCCGGCGACCGGGGCGGTGCCGCTGTTGCGCACGGTGATTTCGTTCGCGATGAGTTCGGAAAATCGGTGCGCGTGCGCGAGGCCGCGGATGTAGGCGAGCGAGTGTGCGAAGCGAATCTTCGAGTGCAGCACGAAGCCCTCGCCTTCGTGCCGCTCTAACGAGAATGCGAGGAGTCCGCCGCTGCGCAACATGCGGGAGGCGGACTGAAGGACGCCGTCCAGATCGCCGACATAGACGAAGAGATCGCCCGCGAGAAGCAGGTCGCAGCATTGCTCCTGATCGCGCATCGCTTCCGAGATATCGCCCGTGATGAGGCGGTCGTAGATGCCCCTCGCAGCAGCCTTCGCCAGCATCGCGGGGGACAGATCCACGCCTGATAAATGGTTGGCGTGTGGACGAAATTGCGCGCCGCACAGCCCCGTGCCGCAGCCGAGATCGAGGATGTCAAACTTCCGGCCCGGCGCGACGGACAGGACGGCTTCGAGCATCATCTCCGGGACATGATAGCCGAGCTTTTCGACAAGATGAGCGTCAAAGTCATCCGCGTAAGGATCGAACAGTTTGCGGACATAGCTTGCCGGTGTGGCTGTCGGCGAAGTGTCGCCGGACAGCGCGGCCAGCACATGCTGCCAGTCGGGTGAGTCCGGCCTGAGTTCGATCGCCTTGCGATAGGCGTCAATCGCCTCAGAGATCCGGCCTTGCTCCTTCAGCATGTGGCCGAGCTTGGTGAAGGCATCGGCGTGATCCGGTCTTAGTTCGACAGCCATTTGGTAGGCTGCGATTGCTTCATCCGGCTGCCCTTTGCTTTCGAGTGCGATGCCGAGATTATGCCACGCGGCTGCAAAGCGCGGGGCAAGCTGGAGTGCATCGCGATAGGCTGCGATCGCTTCATCGTACGCCCGTTGATCAAACAGCGCGTTGCCAAGATTACTGTGCGCCTCGGGCAGGGCTTTGTTCAGCGCAATGGCTCGGCGGCACGCGGCGACGGATTCACCGAGTTTTCCGGCCTCCCGGAGTGCTGCGCCGAGATTGCTGCACGCCTCGGCATAACCCGGCCTGAATGTTATCGCCTGCCGGTAAGCCGCGATGGCTTCTTCCAAGTGGCCCTTGCCATGAAAAAGACCGCCGAGATTTTTGTGCGCCTCGGCATAGTCCGGCTTGAGGGCGATGGCTTGGCGGCACGCGGCGATGGCGTCATCCACTCGCCCGATGGCTTTCAGTGCGACACCGAGATTCTTATGGGCTTCGGGGTTGTCCGGCTTTTCCGCAATGGATTGGCGAAACCACTCCACAGCCTCGGTATGCCTGCCTGTCTGTCCCGCGATGACCCCGAGGAAATGCAGCGCATCCGCGTTGCACGGTCCCGTTGTGAGAATCTGACGATACAAAGCCTCTGCCTCCGAAAGCCGTCCGGCCCGGTGCGCCTGCCGTGCGTTTTCAAGGGCCTGCTGGATCGTCACGGGTTCAAAATTGACGGCTTATCCGAGCGCCAACGGCATCCGGTTGGCTGCCAAGCGCCTATTTTTTCCGGACGTCGTAGCAAAGCAGGACGTCCTGATCGCGGAGGTAGAGCTTGCCATTGGCGATGACTGGGTGCGGCCAGCTATTCTTAGTGCTGCGGTCGGGCTGCTCGAAGCGGCCCGTTTCCTTGTAGCCGTCCGGCGTGGCTTCGATGAGCGCCATGACTCCCTTGCCGCTTTCGGCGCGGCAATAGAAATGGCCGTCTGCATAACCGATGGCGCCTTTGCCGACTCCTTTCTCATTCCACTTCAAGTCGCCGGACTTGAATTCCTGGCAGACCCATCCCTTGCCGTCTGAGAAGCCGTAAACATAGTCGCCGAGCAGGATCACGCCGCCGTGGTGGTTGGCCATGTTCTTGTTGGCATAGAGTTCCTCGGTCTTGAAGCCGCTGGCGTCCTTGGTGATCTTAAAGGCATTGCAGCCGACGCCGTAGCCCGAGGTCACATAGACTTGGTTGTTCGCATAGATCGGCGTGGTGATGACCGCCGTCGCGCCTTTGCGCTCCGCGCGCCACAGCAGCTTGCCGGTCGCGGCGTCCACTCCTGCGACACTCTCGGCGGTGAGCTGGATGTATTGATGTACGCCATTGATATCCGCGGGGACGAGCGAGGAATATTGCGCGCCATCCGTGAACTCCGTGCTCTGCCAGAGCAGCGAGCCGGTCTTTTTGTCGAGCGCCACGATTGCGCCTTTTTTTCCGCCGGGGGTGAAGATGACAAGGTTGCCGTCCACGAGCGGGGACTCGGTGTAGTTCCAGCCGGAATATTTCCCCCCGAAGTCGGTTCCGAGATTTTTGCGCCAGCGCTCCTTGCCGGTCGCAGCTTCGAGGCAGACGAAGTCGCCGAATTGCCCGAGCGCATAGACGGAGTCGCCGTCCACGGTCGGCGTGCAGCGCGGGCCTTCGTAGTTGCCGCCCGGCTTGCCGACGATGGGTGAGACCCAGAGCGGCTTGCCGCTTTTCTCATCGAAGGCGCGCACGGTGCTGCCCTCGGGAGTGTCGCCCATCGTGAAGACGCGGCCATTTGCCACGGAGACGCTCGCGTAGCCGGAGCCGCAGCCGGTCGTTTTCCACGCGAGTGAGGGGCCGCCGGCGGGCCATTCGGTGAGGAGGTTTTTCTCGGTGCTGATGTCGTCGCGCTTCGGGCCGCGCCATGTGGGCCAGTCCGCAGCGACGGCGGCGACGGTGACGGTAGTGAGTGTGGCGAGGGTGAGGATGGTGCGTTTCATGGGTATGGAAAAAAGTGGTGGGTTGCGGAGAAGGGGAACACTGCGTTTGGCGCGCGACCGTAGGGAAAAAATCAGCCCGCCTCCTGCCGTCGCGGCTACTGGCCGATGAAGAGCGGGCGCATGTGGCGCTCGTAGATGTTTTCGGTGACGTTTTTCGCGACGATGGCTTCGTTCGCCTTCAGCAGATCCGTGTAGCGCGTGCCGGCCTTGGCCGCGAGCTTGAACGAGACGTGCAGGAGTTGGCGCATGTGGATGTTCAGTTCGGGATGGCCGGGGATGTGACGGATGGCATTCGCGAGCTGCGCGCCGGTCCATGCGTTCACGGTTTCGGCGCTCGGGAGCCTCGACTTATCAATATCAATCACGCTCGCGTACGGCGCGCACAATTCATCCACATGCGCGAGGGCGTAGGCGTAGATTTCCTTGCCGAGCGCGAGGCCGTCGCCGCCGGCTTCGGCGAGACCGATGAGTTCTTCGAGCCACGTCGTGCCGGCGGTCTTGAGGTGCAGGCCCGCGCCGAATTTCGGCAACGTGCGGCGGATGATCGGGTAGAGCGAAAATTTGTCACTGCCGCTGTGGACGCTGAGCTTGAGGTTCGCAGGCAGTCCGTAGCGCGCGATGGCGAATGCGATCACGGCGAGATCGTCTTGGAATTCCTTTTCGAACTGCACGAGGTCGCCAACGTAGTCCACGCCTTTGTTGAAGCGTCCGGTGAATTTCGGCGCGATGGTCTGCGCGCGGATTTTTTCGTCGGCGATGGCGGCGAGGATCACGAGCAGCTCGGGCGGAGTCTGCGGCGCGTCGGTCTCGTCCATCGAAACTTCGGCGATGAAATTGTCCTCGCCCTTTGCTGCCGCGATGTGGCGGTAAATTTTCCCAGCGTCCTGCACGGCGAGGAGGTATTTCGAGACGATGCGCTCGATGTCTCCGCGTGCGGTCTGGAAGGGCGTGGCGATATTCGGAATGGAGATCGTGCCGATGAGTTCCGGATGCCGATCCACGAATGCCTTCACGTCATCTGCAGACGCGGGTTTGCCGATCGAGTCGGCGACATCGAGTGTAAAAAAATCGGAGCAGGGGAGGAAGCGATCCGCGGTCTCCAGGCGGATGTGATCCGCGTCCACATGCCAGCCGTCCATCCAGCCGAGCGCGGCGACCGCGGCCTTTCCCGCATCGAACACGCTCTGCGGCTCGGAGCCGACGAACGTGTGCTCACGGTTCGACTTGTTCCAGACCGGCGCGATCTTCACGCCGTCCGCGGCGAGTTTTTGAAATGCGGCGAGCTGTGACTTTGCCTGATGCGCAAAACGATCGCCGACGCCGAAGGAAAATTTTTCGAGGATGAGCATGAGGGCGCGGAGGCTAGTGATCTGCGCGGAGCGGCTGCAAGCGCCGAGGCTCTGAGATTGTCGTTCCGGGCTTGAATGACGGCCCGCGATCCTGTGAATTACTCGGGACGGTCGGCGAAGCACTTCTTCAAATTGGGAAAGCCGAAAACCAAACACTCCCATGGCTCCAGCAAAAAAATCCTCCCTCAAAAATGCACCCGCCAAACGCGCACTTGCACTCGCCGCAACACCGCTGCTTAAGAAAATCCGCGGTGCATCCCACGTCGGGTATGATCGCGTGGTGTTCGAATTCGACGGGCCGGTTCCGGCGGATTTCGATGTGTCCTTTGTCCCGGCAATCATCGGCGATCCGTCGGGGCTTCCTGTGCCGGTCATCGGCCAGGCGCTCCTCGGTGTCACGTTCTCGCTCGCAAACGGACACGACGAGGATGGCAACGTTTTCACCGACGCGATCACGACACTCGGGCTGAAGAATGTCATCCAAGTGGTCCGCTCGGGCGATTTCGAGGCGGTGCTGTCCTTCGGCATCGGGCTTGCGAAGCAGACGCAGTTCAGCGTGTTCACGCTCACGAATCCGAGCCGCGTGGTGATTGACATCAAGGCGACGTTCACGACCGTTCCGACGCAAATCTTCTTCGTGGACTCCCATGCCTTTGCCATCGGGCAGGGATCGTATGTGCGCGCCGTGCTGCGTCAGGTGATTCCGCCAAATGTCGGGGCGCGTTCGCTGAACTGGCTCTTCGCCGGGCCGACGCCGGACGAGCGCGCGGGCGGGCTCACGTTTGTGAATTCCGATGCGACCGGATTCACGAATCTGACGATCAGCAACGGAATCGCGCGCGTGCGACTCGTCGGCGGCGCGAACAGTCACGGCTCGACGCTCACGATTGCCAAGGAGATTTTCCCGCTGCTCAAGCAGTTCCCGACTGTGAGGTGGGTGAAAATTTACGATCAAAACGGACAGACGGAAACACCGACCGGGCAGTCGGATTCCATCCCTGCCGGGCTAGAGCCGTGAGGCCGTGTAGGCCTCACGGACAATCGCATCAAAAATTGAGGTCGTAATGAAAGCGCGCAAGGAGCGGTGACATCCCAGTCGCCGTCGAAGGCAACGCAAAAAGCGCCAAGATAAATCCGCAGCCGGCCTCCGCCTTGCCAGAAGAATCCGCCGCTTCGCCGCTCCGCAGCGAGCGGAGGTCGGCGACAGGAATGTCGCCGCTCCCAACGGATCTCACTCGCGCTTCAGCGCGCCGATCGCGGTGGCGTAGTGCGCGAGCGCCATGAGCGGCCAGTTGTTCCGGTACATGTCATACTTCAGATAGAACACGCACGGGAATCCGGTGCCGGTGGTCTCGGGCTCGGGCCATGAGCCGTCGGCGTTTTGGCGGGCGATGAGGAACTCGATGCCGCGGCGGATGCTGTCGCAGTCGAACGCGGCGGGACGCGAGCTGTCGGTTGCCGCGATGAGGCCCATGAGCGCCCATGCGGTCTGCGAGGGCGTGCTCGGGCCGCGGCCTTTCAAGGTCGGATCGTCGTAGCTCGTGCAGGTCTCGCCCCAGCCGCCGTCTTCGTTCTGGCAACTCTCGAGCCAGTCGTACGCGCGGACGATCCACGGCTGGCGCATGTCTTCGCCGATGCAGCGCAACCCGCGCAAAATCTGCCAGGTGCCATAGACGTAGTTCACACCCCAACGGCCATACCATGAGCCGTCCGCGTCCTGGGTGTCCTGGATGAGCTTGATCGCGCGGCGCACGCGCTTGTCGTTGCGGGGAAATCCGATCTTGCCGAGCAGTTCGAGGACGCGGCCGGTGAGGTCGCTGCACGTCGGATCGAGGATCGCGTTGTGGTCGGCAAAGGGCACGTCCTCGAGCCACTTCTTCGTCACGTTTTTGTCAAATGCCGCCCAGCCGCCGTCCCTGCACTGGAAGCTCATGAGCCAGCGCAGCGCACGCTGATAGACGGCGGAGCGCTCGTCGGCGGGCGGTGCGAGGTGCGCGCTTTTCCGCTCGCTGAAATGCGCGACGCCGAAGTCCACATCGGGCCGTGCGGCGCGCAGGGCCATGAGGACCATCATCGTGTCGTCGGTGTCGGGATAGTAGTCGTTGCGGTACTCGAAGGCCCAGCCGCTCGCCTCGGGGTGCGGATTTTGCACGGCCCAATCGCCGCGGATACGGACCTCCTTCGAGAGCAGCCATTTTTCCGCGCCCTGCAATGCCTCGTGCGTCGGCGGGAGGCCGCTGTCGGCAAGGGCGATTGTGGTGATCGCGGTGTCCCACACGGGCGAGAGGCACGGCTGGATGCGGAAGTCCGCAGGGTCGTCCACGAAGAGTCCCTCGAAGTCCTTCTTTGCCTTCGCGAGCACCGGATGGCTGTTCGAATAGCCGAGCGCCTTGAGAGCGAGGATCGAATTCAGCATCGCGGGAAAAATCGCGCCGAGTCCGTCGCTGCCTTCGCCGATGTGTTCGAGCAGCCACGTCTCGCAGATGCGCAGCGCGCGTTTGCGGAGCGGCTTGATCTGGAAAGGGCGCAGGCGCTTCAGCAGGCGGTCGCAGCAGAGGAAAAAATTCGGCCACGAGAGTCGCGGCTTGCGCCAGCGCGGGCGGAGGTCGGCCTGCTCGGAGCCGGCGGGGTAAAGCTCGTGCAGCGCGAATTCCGACGACAGGTGGCGCGTGGGCTGGAAGTGGTTCAGGATCGCGAGCGGGATGAGCATCGCGCGCGTCCACGAGCTCATCTCATAAATGTTGAAGAAGAGCCATTTTGGAAACAGCAGCATCTCCGGCGGGACGGTCGGCAGATGCTTCCATGGGAACTGGCCGAGAAGCGCGAGGTAGAGCTTCGAGTAGGTGTTCATCCGCGGGATACCGCCGAGGCGGAGCGCGGCGGCACGGGCCTCGTGCATCCACGGGAGATTCGGCGCGTGGCCTGCGAGCTTCAGCGCGAAGTAGGCCTTCACGGTCGCGTTGATTTCGCTCGGACCGCCCTCGTAGATGTTCCAGCCGCCATCGGGAAGCTGACGCCGGCGGATGTGCGCGACGCATTTTTCCTGGAGCACCGGATCCACTTCGCTCGCCCAGTGCATGTAGGCGATGTAGTCGCTGACGAGCGTGCTATCCACGACGAGCTCGCCGCACCAGTGGCCGTCGTCGTGCTGGAGCCGGATGAGGTTCGCCTGTGCGCGGGAGATTGCGCTCTGAAGCGGACCGCGCTCGGTCTGCGAAAAGGTCTCTGTGATCATCGGACTCTGCCGAGGCTTTGGATTTACTTCGCCGCGGTCGCAGCGAGTGATTCCTTCTCAGCGCCGGCAGTACTGGAGCATGAGTTCTTCGCCACCTGCGCCGGTGCATCCGCGCCCGTGAGATGACCCTTGCCGTTGGTCACGCCGTTGAAGGCATCGACCTGCACCGGCTTCGGTTTCGGTTTCGTGCCGAAGTTGAACTTGATCGTCTTCAGCAGGTCGCCGCGCTTGCCGTTCAGTCCGAGCGCCGCCGTGGGCTCGTAGCCGCAGTTCATCATGCAATTTTCGCAGCGCGGGTCGCGTGCTTCGCCGTTCACGACGCCAATCTTGTCCCAGTTCGTCTTTTCGATCAGGTCGTTGTAGGTCTTGTAATGGCCGTCCGTCATCAGGTAGCAGGGGCCTTTCCATCCGCGCACGTTGCGCGTCGGAATCGCCCATGCGGAACAGGTCAAGTCGCGCTTTCCGGCGAGGAATTCGAGATACACGGGCGTGCCGAGAATCGGGAAGAGGCGGCCCCATTCCTCGATCTTCGCGAACTTCTTGAACGTTAGCTTGCGCGTGAGGAAAAAATTCTCCGGCTCGATGCCGAGACGCTTCACCATGTCGGCCTTGGCGGCGTCGTATTCGTAGCCGGGCGCGATGGTGTGGCCGTCCACGTTCAGCGTGTTCAGGAACTGGAAGAGATCCTCGATTTCCTGCACCTCGGTCTCCTTGTAAACGGTCGTGTTCGTCGCAACCTGGTAGCCGAGCACCTTCGCCATGCGCATCGCGAGCACGGCCTCCTTGAAGACGCCTTCGCGCTCGACGATGAGATCGTGCGTCCGCTCGAGGCCGTCGAGATGCACATTCCAATACATCCATTGCGTCGGCGCGATGACTGTCTTCTTCGCGTCCTTCGGGCCTTTGCGCGCCTCGTCGGCCTGCGCTTGCGTCATGAGTTCCTCGCTCACCAGCACCTGCGCCATTGTCTCGGCCTTGACCGCGTTTTTTACAAAAAGCGTCGCAAGGTAGTCGCGCATCTTCTTCCGCATGAACATTGCGTTCGTGCAGACATAGACGATGCGTTTGCGCTTCAGCAGGCCCGCCACGAGGTCCTCTATGTGCGGGTAGATGAGCGGCTCGCCGCCGCAAATGCTCACCATCGGAGCGCCGCATTCGTCGGAAGCCTGGAGGCAATCTTCGAGCGGCATCAGATCCTTGATCGAGGTCGAATACTCGCGGATGCGTCCGCAGCCCGTGCAGGTGAGGTTGCAGGTATGCAACGGCTCAAGCTGGAGGACGGTGGCGAACTTCTTCACGCCGCGAATCTTGTTGCTGATGATGTGCCGGGCGATTCGCGCCGTGAGTGCTAATGGAAAACGCATATTGGGCGCGGGAGATACAGGGAGTTGATATTCAGGGCAAGGGCCAAGGTGGATTTTTTCCGGGCGCGCCGGTCGTATTGAAGTTTGGAGTTTGGCGTTGGGAGTTTGGAGTTTGGCCCGCCGCAGGCGCCTCGTGTTTTTGGCGAGGGTGTCCGGCCACCGTGAGGCCGCTCCGTGGGCAGGATTGCCCGCGTTACATTAGTATTCCCCCGGGGGCGGCGACTCGTATTCCTCGCGCAGCGCGGCGGCGAGGGACTTCTCGTAAAAGAGGAACCGCTTCGTGATGAAGAGCGGGTCCTTCTGCTCGCGCGGGTCGAGATATTCGTCCACGAATTCCTCGATCGTCTTCTCCTCGAAGCTCTCGAGATCGTCCTTCCACACGTGCTCCTTGAACGCGAGCCGGTGCGTGCCCTCGAAGCACGTCAGCGCCAGCTCGAAATCGAGGTCGTCGAACTCGTCGCTGAACAGCTCGCTGATCGTCGTGCCCGCGTCGCACTGCAGCAGGTCGTCGCTGATGAAATGCAGAATCTCGACCAGCGAACTGACGTAATAGCTCGTCGGAAAGTCGGCCATGGTTACTTTTTCTCCGTGGCCGATTTCACGAGGCCGATGAACTGCTCGCGGCTCGCCTTCACGAGCACGGCGGGGCCGGTCATCTTCACAAAGACCGCACCTTCCGCGTGCTCGAGGATCGCGCCGAGCAGCGCGGCATCCGCGATTTCCTCGGCGATGCCGGCCATCGGCGCGGCCTTCAGCGATCCCTCCGCGGAGACGAGCGTGACTTTCACTCCATTGAAATCCTGCTTCTCGGTCTTGTTCGTGTCGGGCTTGCCCGCGACCTGCCCGAGCCAGCGCTGCACATTCGGCTCCACGCCGCCGCCATTGCTCTCGCCGAAAAAGAAGAACGTGATGTCCGCCGGCTTGCCGCCGTCCTTGCCGGGCACCTGGAGCTGCGCCTTGCGCATCGGCGAGGTGGGCTCGATGGATTTCCATGCAGCCGGGCGCGTGAATGCAAATGCGCCGACCTTGAATTTTGCGGAGTCCTCCGCGAACGCGATTGTGGCGAAGAGGGCGAGGAAAAGTGTGGTAAGAGTTTTCATGGGCCGCGTGCAATAGCCGCGCCCTGCTCTCACCGCAAGAGCGGACTCGCCAAGACTCGCGCTGGAGCGCCCGCCCCGTGACGCGGGCAATCCTGTCCGTCGTTTCTTCCGGCGCTTTGCGTCAGAAGGAGCGCCAGCATCCTAGTCCCGAAGGTTCCGGGGACAGGCTTGTCCCCGTTGCGAAGACAATGTGATGCGTCGGGGAGCGTGGCGCTCCTCGGCGAACGACCGGGGATGGCGGCTGAACTGCGGCAATGCGAAAGTGCGATTCCGGTGCCGTCGTCGCCCGATTTGCCTCATGCACTCCACGTGGTTGGCGACCCCTATGCGAAACACCGCGCTGATCGCCTTGCCGTCTGCTGCATGGACCGGACGCGCGTCGGCGGTCTGAAGCTCAGTCTGCGGATCGATCCCGGGCGCGTGAAAGCTCGTCGCCGCGAGGTCGTCTGGGCGCACGGGATTTTCCGCGGGATAGCTGCCGGTCTTGTCGCACGCGCCATGCACGAAGCCGCGCTTCACGCCGCCGCCTGCGAGCAGGGTCGTGCGGCAGTGCGCGCCTTCTGCTTTCGGGGGTGAAAGCAGCCGCGCCCCGCGCGAGCGAAGCCTTGGCCGCGTGCGAGCCGCACCGTGGCCGCGTGCAGCCGAGCCCTGGCCCGGTGCAGGGCCGCGCTGCCGCGTGCGAGCGGAGGTTTCGGCATGTGCGAGCCGCAGCTTGGCGCGTGTCAGCCGCGCCTTGCCCGGTGCGAGCCGGGCGTTGCCCCGTGCGAGTCGCCCCTTGGCGCGTGCGAGTTGACCCTTGGGCCGTGTCAATCGCCCCTTGGGCGTGTGTCAGCCGGGCCTTGGGTGCGTGCGAGATGACCCTTGGAGCGTGTAAATCGAGCCTTGGAGCGTGTCAGGAGAGCCTTAGAATCAGCGATTTACGGCAAAAAACGTACCCCCTGCGCTTTGCCGCCCACATTCCCCCTCCTTCGACCCCGCACCCCTTTCACCCGGCAATCATTCTCTCCCGCCACTTCCGCACGCTGGCGAGGTCCAGCCGTTCGCCTGCAAACTCGATCTGCTTCACCGGCTTCGTGCCGTTCGCGCTTTCGCGTTGGAGGACGCTCGTGATTTCCATCCAGCGCACGTCGGCGAACTCCTGCTTCGCACTGCCGGTGGCGCGCCCGTCTTTCTCGGGGAAGGTGCCGATCACGAGCATCACGGGATGCGGCTGGTTCGTCCACGTCTTCACCCAGCGCTGCTTCTTGATCGTGAAAATCTCCGTGCCGTCCTTCCGCTTCGTGAGATGGGAATCGCCGGCCTTGTAGCCGCGCTTGTGAAAGCGCGGGCTGATCTTGCGGCGCGGAAAGGCAAGCCCATCCGCTGAAACCACCGGCTGCGAAAGTCAGCCCGCGCTTTGACAAGCGCGGCTACGAGTTCCATCCCGTCGTCCTCATCCCCCGGCACCTCCATCCATTTCTGATTCGCGCTCTTGATGCGCGCGCCGACATCCAGCACGAGCAGCTTGCTTCTTTCTGGGGGCCAAAGGCCCTTCGCAAGCCAGCCCAGGGCAAGCGAGGCACGAGCGCCGCCCTGGGTCTGGAAACCAAGAATGACCAAATGCCCCAACGGGGCGGAACAAGCACCGGTGCCAGTGACGGCGGTTCAATCCCACACATACCGCTCATCAATCTCGGTCTCGTGCTTGCGACACAGTGCGCGGAATTCATCCTGAAACGACACCTTGCGATGGTGCTCATCCTGCGTCGCGATGTATTCCCGGACTTGCCCGACGTTTGACTGGCTCACGGAGAACGAGCCGTATCCGCCCTGCCAGAAAAAATCCGCGTAGGCCGGGCCTTGGTCCTTCATCCACATGGACGGGCTGTGCTTCACCGTTTCCACCAGCTTCGCGATGGTGACAGTGCGGGAAAGATTGCACAGGATGTGAACGTGATCCTCGACGCCGTTAATGAAGATCGGTTCGCAGCCGATGTTTTGCAGGATGCCGGCCATGTAGGCGTGGAGGCGTGCGCGCAGTTCGGTGTCTTTGAGAAATGGCACGCGGTTCTTCGTGCTGAATACGACGTGGATAATCACGCGGGCGAGGGATTGCGGCATGGCGGGGATTGTTGCGCCCCGTTGGGGCTTTGTAAATTTTTTGCATGCGATCCCAGGGCGGCGCTCGTGCCTCGCTTGCCCTGGGCTGGCTTGCGGCAGGCCGTTGGCCTGAAGGCAATAACAGCCGAGTCTTTCATTGCACCACCGCGCGGGCCGATGTGTCGCGTTGATCGCACTTTGCGCCGCCCCGGCGGGCCTGGCCCCGGCTCGCGGGCCAAAGGCCCGATGCAAGCCAGCCCAGGGCAAGACCGCGTCTCACGCGGGCGCCGCCCTGGGACTCGTCAGACAAATCAGGCCCACGCCCCAACGGGGCACGGCAACTCGTCCTTGCAAAGCCCCGTTGGGGCATTGGTCATTCTTGGTTTCCAGACCCAGGGCGGCGCTCGTTCCCGCGTAAAAGGGCTTACAGCCCTCACGCGGCGAACTCGCTTGCCCTGGGCTGGCTTGCGTCAGGCCGTTGGCCTGAAGAGGCGCAGCCGCAGCGCGTTCTCGCAGGTGCCTTCGAGGTGCGCGTGGATGGTGTTCGCAAAGATCACCTGCTCCTGCTGCGTCACGCCCTTGCCGAAATACACGCTGATGTCCCCGTTGCTCGCCGTCTCGCGCGTGAGCTTGATGCCCATGCGGTAAGCGAAGCCTTGTCAGGTTTCTTTACGGGGTCGCCGCAATGACCTTGCATAGTGATTGGTAGTGCTCGAAGTCTCGGGCTTTGAGTCCAGCGATCACCCTACCTACACTCGATTGCGCGGACGTGATGAAGTTCGGTTGCTGCAAAACCCGGCTCACACCTTGAAGATGGGACGCATCGTCCGCGAATTTCTGGATCTCACGTTGTTCCTCTGGCGTTGTGAACAGCAGGTCGAGCTTGGCCGACCACTTGGACACGCAGGGCTTTTTGAAGCCAAGGTATGCTTCTAGGAATTTCCGCAGGAGGTTCGGCGCGGTATATGCCTCATGCAGCGAAGGTGCTTGCGCGTTTGCGAATGCGTGCAGCTGCGCGAAAACGAAGTGGTATTCCGACTTATACTTGCGGAGCAAGGCAGGCAGGTCTTCCACCGCTGCCATCCACTGTGCGCCGCCATCAAGCGTCCTGTTCACGTAGTAAGCGCAGGCATCTCGGTTGTTCTTGTAGTGCTTACCTGCCTCGAACCACTCATCCTTCATCAGGTTGAAAAGTCCGCTGTTGTGCGTGGAAACAAAGATTTGTCGGCAAGCAGCAAGGCTTTCCACAATAAGAGCGTAAACGGCGTAGATGTGGTTTGAGTCGAGGCTGGAAATGGGGTCGTCAAGGAAGACGATGGTATCCGCCAATACCGCTCCGTTTGCTTCGAGACTAATGAGGAAATAGGCGAACGCGATGGCAGTCTTCTCCCCATCACTGAGGTTTGCTGCTGGCGTGCCGTCCCGACGGAACTCGAACTGACCATCGCCGACAGCGGCGACCTCAATGTTGTTTCCCGCCAAGAGAAAACGCAGCACATTGTTCAGCTTTGCCGCGCCGATGGATTGCTGGCGCACCTGCAATTCAACGGCTGTGATTTGAGTAGCCACGCGGCCCAAGACCTCCGTCGAGTCTGTTGCACGTTGGCGAGCCTCAGCCACGCGGTCTTCCTTCCCGGCCAGGTCGTTATCGCGGAACAACAGTGCCGCGAAATGCTGTTCAAGCGCAGCCCTCGCGTTTGCCTTTGCTTGGGTCAACTCGTTGGCAGCTTGGTTGTGTCGTTGGATGAGCGCATTGACCTGCTCCAACAGCGTCTGCCCTTCCGCAGCGCGCGACAGGTCGGCCTCCCAAACAGTCTTGGTTTCGATTCGCGTTTGCTTCTGGGTCAATGCCTCAACCATTCTTGCCTGCACCTGACCGGCCCATTCCTTCCAATTCTGGATTTGGTCGCGCAAGCCTGTGAACGCAGCCTTGAGGTCGGGGGCGAAATCTCGCTCATCCGGAAGGGGCGCATCCAGCCGGAGGTTCTGACAGTCTTGAACCTTCGCGTTCAGTTCTCGGACGAGGGCCTCATACTCTTGGGAAAAGTGCCCCCTCAACAGTTCCAGCCGCTCATCGCTGATTAGGGAACCACAAAACTCACACTCTCGCTTGTCTTGGTGAAGCGCCATGCCGGTGCGGACCCAAGTTTCCAAGTTGCGGTCAGACTTTAGACGCTCAATCGCACGGTTTGATGCAGTCTGCTCCAGCAAGACAGCAACACTTGCAGAGAGTGCGACCCAATCCGGCACCGTCGTTGGAACTGGGTTCAGCACCGACCAAGCACTCGTGGTCCGACAAATCTCAAGCTTCGCGGTCACCTCGGCATCGGTAAGGAGGGACGCAGCGAAAACTTGCCGCACCTCTTCAACTCGACGCATTAGGTTAGGCCGACGAAAGAGTCGGTCTCCGAGCAGGTTTCCCGCGTCTCTCGCCGTGTCTGTGCCGAGTTGGTCAATCTCTCCTGCGGCCTGCGTCGCTCGCTCTTGAAGCCTTGCCACCAACTGCGCCACGCGCTCCTGCCGGCGGTTCAGCAGTTCGAGGCGTTGTCGCAATGCCAAGTTCTGAGCACCGAGGATGAAGACCGCGGGAGCGGTGTGTTCCTGAACAAAGTTCCAAGTGACGAACTCGCGGTTGAATACGCGAGTCTTGGGCGGGGGATTTGTCGCCAATGATGTGTGCGTCACCGCCGAGCCATCGCCGAGGACGACTCGGAAGGATGAGTTGGGCCAACTCGCGATGCGTTCGGGCTTTTCGAGAATCTGAAACAATCGCGACAGCGTGGTCTTGCCTGAGTAGTTCCAACCGTAAATCAGATTGCACTTCGTAAACGCCTGAAGACCGCCGCCTTGAAAATTCCGGTAGATACCAAAGTTACGAAGGTGATCGATTTGCTGGATCATGTTTCGCGCTCCTTGTTCAGCGGGTCGCGAAAGCGGAACGTGCCGGACTCCAACTGTGCCCAGTCCGAGCCGAACGCATTCGCCGACATGCAGAGCACCAGCACGCGCGAGCGCTCCAGCCCTTCCTCGATCTTCGCCGGGATGCTGTCGCCCGGCTTGAGCACCCATTCATCGAACCGCACCCGCAGCCCGTCCTTCCTCAGCCGCTCCGCCACGTCGCGCACGACCGGGTTGCCGCCAGTGTCGTGCATCAAAGTGGGCGGCTTACTTCGTTTGTCCTTGGCGCTGTGGCTCAGGAAGACGTCGTATGGGAATTCTTCGGGCATCGTAGTCTTGGCCGGGCTGTAGCAATAACGCTACGGAATTGGCTTGGGCGGTTCCTCGCGGACGACGCAGGATTCGTCGTGCTTTGTCCGCTGGCCGTGGTTGCCTTCGAGCAGGCCGCGGATTGAGAGGTCTTCGTCGCCGCTGCCGCTCAGAGCGCTGCGATGCGGATGTTGCGGTATTCGCACTTCATTTCCACGCCGTGATGGATCTGCAGGCCGAGCGGCGCGGCTCCGGAATATTTTGCGTCGGTGTATTCGGAGGCTTTCTTGCCGTTGATCCAGCAGGTGAACGTGTCGCCCTTGGCCTGGATGCGGAAGGTGTTCCATTCGCCCTCGGGCTTCATGAGCGTCTTCGCTTCCTTGGCCTGGCCGAATTCGGGATATTTTTCCTTCCCGGCGGTGTACCAGGAGCCGGACATGTCCACCATCAGGCTGCCGGAGACGCCGAGCTGGAGCTGGATGTGCGGCTTGCGCATCTCGATGCCGGTGTCCACGCCGCGGGGCGGGATGCCTTTCCAGCGCACGTCGAATTCGATCACGAAATCTCCATACTCCTTTTTCGTCCACAGGTAGTGGCCTTTTTTCGCGGCGTTGTTTTCGCCGATGAGGACGCCGTCTTCGACGCGCCAAAAACCCGCGGCACCCTCGGTCTTGAATCCGGCGAGGTCCTTGCCATTGAAGAGCGGCTCGAGCTTCGGCTCGGCGGCGGTGCAATTGAGCGCGGTGAGGAAGGAGAGGGAGAGTGCGAGGACGGGGAGTTTCATTGCGCAAAATCTTGGCGGCTCCGGCGGCGGGAGGGAAGCGTGTTTCTCAATGTGCGATCCCGTTGACGCCGCTTCGCGCGTCGGCATAGTGCTCGCGCTCTACGAGCGAAAAGTTTTGCAGACTAAAAAAGACACCATGGCCAAGACGAAATCGGCGGGAGATTTACCCGCGCGGACGAAGGAAATGATCCAGTTCAGGGACTCGGGGATTCATGGGATGGGCGGGTTTGCCCTGCGCAAGATCCGGAAGGGGACGGCGCTCATCGAGTATGTCGGCGAGAAGATCACGAAGGCGGAGGCGGCGTTGCGCATCGCGGCGGACAATCCTTTCGTCTTCATCCTCGACGATGAGACGGACTTGGACGGGAACGTGGATTGGAACCCGGCGAGATTCCTGAACCACAGTTGCGAACCGAATGCGGCGGCGGAAATTTTTGATGACCAGATCTGGATCATGGCGCAGCGCACGATCCAGCCGGGGGAGGAAATCACGTTCAACTACAGCTACGATCTGGAGAACTACGAGGAGCACCTGTGCCTCTGCGGTGCGGCGCAGTGCGTGGGCTACATGGTCGCGGAGGAATTCTTCCCGCAGGTGCGCGCTTCGGCGGCGCAAGCAGCGCGGGTGTAAGGCCGCGGTGCGGCGCGGCGGATGGGAGTGCCGCAAGGTTGCATGGGCCATGGCGTGAAGTGATTGCCATCGCAGCGGGAAGCACAGGGCCTTGCGCGGTGCTGCGAATTCCCCGCAGTCCCCCGCAGTCCCACACTCCTACGAAAACGATCCGCAACGCGTTTGTGAATGCGCCGAGTTGCACGCCTTGCCGCAGTTCGCTGCTCACCGGGCTGCGGGGCGTCAACGCGCTGCATCCTTCGCGACGTCAGACGGCCTTCGCCTCCTCCGCATCACGCTCGGCTTCGATTTTTTCGACGGCCTCGGTGTCGCGTCCGAGGTAGCGCGCGGCCATGAACCACAGCGCGCTCGCGAGCACCATCATGAGCGACACGAGGGTGAATGCGGTGTCCCACGAGGTGTGGGTTTTCACCCATCCGATGAGCGGCGGCGAGATGGCGTCTCCGAGGGCGTGGATGAGGAAGATGTTCATCGCAAAGGCGGTCGCGCGAATCGCGGGCGAAGTGACGTTGGCGAGCGCGGTGTTCGCGGGGCCGGTGTTGAAGAAGAGGAAGAACACCGCGCCGAACACGGCGTACCATGCGTAGGGGAATGTGAGCTTCAGGATCGCGAGCGTACAGGGGAACGCGAGCAGGATGGCGATGCCGGAGACGGTGAAATAGGCGCCGCTGAAGCGCGGGCGCAGTTTCTCGCCGAGCCATGTGCCGGTGAGCGTGGAGAGGATGCCGGCGATGACGACGATGATGCCGAAGGTCGTGTTCACTTCGGCCAGGATCTCGTTGGACTGCTTGATTGCGTCGGGATTCCCGAGTGCGATGAACGGTCCGAGGTTCTGCTGCTCGGTGATGCGCAGCCAGATGTATTTGGGAATCCAGAAGGCAATGCCGCCGATGGCAAATGTCATGGCGGTCATCGCAAAGGTGTTCAGCATGAATGAGGGGATGCGGAGCAGCGTGCGCACATCGGCGCGCAGCGTGGCCTTGCTCACGGTGCGCGGCCGGTGCGGGTGCGGCTCGCGCATGAGCCATGAGAGCGCCGCGAGCAACAGGCCGGGCACCACGACAACGTAAAATGCCGAGCGCCAGCCAAACCATTTGTTCATCGCCCCGCCGACGACATAGCCGAGCGCGCTGCCCACCGGGATCGCGACGTAGAAAAGCGCCATCACCTTGCCGCGTTTTTCGATGGAAAAATAATCCGAGATGAGCGCCGGTGCCGCCGGTCCGTAGCCCGCCTCGCCGAGGCCGACGATGATGCGGCTCGCGAGCAACACGCCGAAGCCGGCGGCCAGTCCTGTCATCCCGCTCGCGAGGCTCCACACCGCGACGCTGCCCGCGATGATCCACCAGCGCGAGGTGCGTTCCGCGAGGCGTCCGAGGATCGGCGCGCCGATCATGTATGCGTAGAGGAACGCGGTGGAGAGCAATCCGACCTGCGCGTCGCTGAGGTGAAATTCCGCGGCGAGCGGCGGTGCGACCGCGGCGAGGATCTGCCGGTCGATGTAGTTGAAGAGATTGATCGTGAGCAGCAGCGCGACCGCCTTTTTTGCGTCGCGATGAAATGGGGCTCCCTGCTCTTGCATCGCGGGAGGAAACAGGCGCGCGGCGCGGACTCCAAGCACAATTGGGAGCGGAAGGCGGAACGACTCCGTTGGAGTGCTCAGTGCTCAGTCGGCGCGCATTTTGAATCTGAGCACTGAGAACTGAGCACTGAGCACTTGTCCCTTTTTGCGCGACAATTCCGCCAAGCCGAAACTCCTGCATTGCCAAGTTTCGCGCGCGGCGTTGAATCCGCACCCTCATGCGGCTCCGGAATAACCTGCTCGCCCTCGCAATCCTGATCATCTTCATCGGGATCGGTGTTCTGTATGTGCGCTTCTGGGTCGTGCAGCGTCCGTACGGGATCATCATCTTTGTGAGCGACGGGCTGGTCACGCGGCACATCTCGGCGGCGCGGCTTTATGAAAATGGCGCGGGCAACCGTCTCGAAATGGAGAAGCTGCTGCCGAATTCCGCGCTCGTGCGCAATGACCCCGCGCAGTACGCGGTGCCCGACGCCGCATCCGCCGCAAGCGCGATGGCGACGGGCTGGAAGGCGCGCCATCACACCGTCGGCGTGAAGGAAAATGGAGAGTCGGTCGCATCCATCCTCGAGCTTGCGCGCAAGGAGGGGCGCGCCGTGGGTCTCGTGACGAATGGCCGGCTGACCGCTTCATCGTCCGCGGCATTTTACGCGCACACCTTGTCCGCGGAGGACGGGCAGGCGCTTGCGCCGCAGTTGCTCGCGGCGCCGCAGTTTAAGGTGCTGCTCGGGGGCGGGAGCGGGGATTTTTTGCCGGAGGGGAAAAATGGACGGCGCACGGACGGGAAGGATTTGCTCGCGGGCCTGGCTGCGCCGCGATGGGACGTGGTCCGCACGCGCGCGGAATTGGAAGGCGCAGGGCATTACCACGGCGGCACGCTGCTCGGGCTTTTTGCGGAGGACAGGATGGATTTTTCCAAGAAGCGCGAACTCAACGGCGCGCAGCCCTCGCTGTCGGATCTCGTGCATCACGCGATCGAATGCCTCGAGACGAACCGCCGCGGCTACGTGCTCATCGTGGATGAGACGCTCATCTCGCGCGCATGCCTGCTGAATGAGGGCGAGCACCTCATGCGCGAGACGCTGGAGCTGGATCGCGCCATCGGCACCGCGGTGAAATATGCGGGCGAAAAACCGCTCATCGTCGCCGTGGGACGCGCGAGCATCGGAGGATTCGCGCTGAGCGGGTACCCAATGCGGCAGGACAAGGGGCTCGCGCTGCTCGGCCTCACGCCGGAAGGGAATCCGTACATCACCTGGGCAACCGGCCCGAAAGGCGCGAAGCCGAACGAGCCCGTCGCACGCGATGCAGACGCGGGCGTGAACACCGCGGAGGATGTGATCGCGCTCGGTGCGGGCCTCGGCGCGGAGAAGCTGCGCGGGTTCCTCGACAACACGGACATTTTCAAGATCATCCGCGACGCGCTGTGACGGAGCTTGAGAGTTGAGAGGAAGATCGTGTGTGTCACGGCTCTCAACCCTTAACTCTCAACTGCGGAGCCTCAGTTCAGAATCGCGATCAGCTCCACCTCGAAGATCAGCGTTTCCCGCGGGCCGATCAATTTTCCCGATCCCTTCTCCCCGTATGCGAGCTGCCACGGGACGTAGATCATCCACTTCGAGCCTTCCTTCATGAGTTGGAGAGCCTCGGTCCAGCCGGCGATCACCTGTGTCACGCCGAATTTCGCGGGCTCGCCGCGCTTGTGGCTGCTGTCGAATTCGCGCCCGTCAATGAGCGTGCCCTTGTAGTGGACGACGACCTGATCGGCCTTTGTCGGGTGCTTGCCGTCGCCTTCCTTGAGCACGCGATATTGCAGCCCGCTCGGCAGCGTCTTCACGCCCTCCTTCTTCGCGTTCTCGATGAGAAAAGCCTCGCCCTTTTCGCGTCCCGCCTGCGCGTGTGCGGCGGGCGCGGCGCAGAGCAATGCGGCGGCACATGAGAGGGCTGAGAGGAGGGGATTCTTCATGCGTGGACGCTACGCGCGGCAGATGTCCGGCGGCAAGCGGTGTGATCGGCGGAGCTGCTGCAGACGCGGATTTGTTTGTTGTCTGGAGTTGTGCGTTTGGCTCCGCGCAGCGGCCTTGCGGTATCTGGCCGAGCTTACGGAGACCGGTGGCGCCTGCGGCGGGCCAAACACCAAACGCTGAACTCCAAACGCCAAACTCCAAATTACGAAGCCGCGTTCTTGCGAAGGCTGTTGCATGGGGAGGGCGCTCGCGCGCACGTTGCGCGCATCACTTTGAACAAGGACGACATCATCGCACAAATCATCGCCGCCCTAGCCGGGGAACTGGAGGGCTACGAGCGTTCGGCGCGCGCGGCGCATGAGTATGCGACCGACGAGCAGTGCAAGGCGGAAAACAAGTATGACACGCGCGGCCTGGAGTCCTCGTACCTCGCAAATGGGCAGGCGCGTCAGGCGGCGGAGGTGGTGCGGGCGATGCGGCAGTACGATGCGCTCGTGCCGCGGAGGTTTGCGCCCGGCGAGCCGATCCAAGTCGGTGCAGTGGTGGAGGTGGAGCGGAAGGGCGAGCGCATGATGTATTTCGTCGGGCCAGGCGCAGGCGGGACGGAGGTGCTCGGCGAAGGGCGTGAGGTGCTGGTGATCACGCCGAATTCGCCAGTGGGCCAGCAGCTCATCGGGCGCAAGCAGGGCGAGCGTGTGCAGCTCGGAGTGGGCGGGGCGGGGGAGAGCTATCGGGTGAAGTCCGTGGAGTAGCTGCTGTCGCTTCGCCGCTCCCGCAGGGGAGCTGGGCTTGGCGAACGCAGAGCAATTTAGAGAAAGATTTTTACACCGGCCCTTTCATTTCCAGCGGTGAGAGCACGCAGCCGAAAACATCTGCACTCAAGGCTGGCTGGATCTGTTTGGCGATTGGAGTGCCGTTCGCGTGGTTGTTCCCGCCTGCCCATGCGCTTTTTACCGCATCGCTGGTGTTGGGAATCGTTGCGATGGCGACGCATCAAATCGGACGAGGTTTGGCGCTCATGCTGAGTTCGATTTTCGTTGCCGCGGTTTCAACGCTGATCTCGTTTCTTTTCGCTGTCGGTTTGTTCGCCAAGGCCATCGAGCCTGCCGTCACGAAAATGACGCACGACCTCGAAGACCTGAACCGAAAAATGCAAGCGACGATGTCAGTGGTGAAGAATCCAGTGCGTCCACCGGTGATGTCGTCCAAGTCTTCAACTCCGATGCCGAATCCTGTGAGTCGGTTGTCTGCGTCGGCTCCTGCGCAAACTGATCTGCTGCCAGAAATCTCACGCATGGAAAATCGTCAGCGCGAGTTGCGTCGTCAGAATCGAGAGCTGGATGCGGCAGGCATGGAATACCTCCAGAAGCTTCGCATGGAATACGACCGTGAATACGACCGTGTTTCAGTGCGGTAGCGGTAGCGGCAAGCGCGACAAGCGGGTGGTTGCATGTGCATTCGTGTCGCTCGCCCATGTCAGCAGAGGGCTTGTGAAAATTTTCACAATCTCTTGTTGCAATCG
>Ga0315909_10002622_pt1 | contig 22781 bp, 28 predicted proteins | sample LakEriMetagenome_11_FD_203527 | JGI IMG/M metagenome (GOLD analysis project Ga0315909, IMG submission 203527) | Freshwater fungal communities from buoy surface, Lake Erie, Ohio, United States - Buoy 2 MA125 | ecosystem: Environmental > Aquatic > Freshwater > Lake | place: USA: Lake Erie, Ohio...
CTCAAAATCAGTCACCAAGTATTCAACACTTCTTCCAAGCATTGAACAGATTGATACGCCGTTTTCAAGAGCGATATACACATAACCGCTATTCGGATTGAAACCAACTTCCATAATATCTTCACGAGCGCAATTTTCTGCGTATGCGGCAAATACCTTGCTCAGTCCCATCGCTTCGCAGTAAGCAAGACTTTCTAAGTTGTGAATTGTCATTGTTGTAAATTTTAAATTATTTATTAACGGAAATTTTTGCCAAGCATTCGTGCTATACGAAAATATTTTCTCAAGCAATCGCCTAAGCTACTTGAGCAGGAGTGTTTTAGTTTTATCTTATGCTCATTCCAAGCACGTTTAAACACAAGTGATTTGTTCATTTGTTATTTAATTTTAAGCAACTGGCGGCAGTATCGCACTGCCTTCGGTCATTCCTGCCAGTTGGGGGTGATTACAAATCAATAGCTACTTCAAATTCTTCTTCAATAGGTTTAGTGGTAATCAAATAACCTATCCTGTTAACCAAGTGATACCCACTTGTAAAAAACAATGCGTTATCATCTCCTTCTAAAATGGTTATAACCCTGTTTTCTTTTGCCGCCTCTAAGACAAATTCGATTTCCTTGCCATACGTTTCAAACATATTGCCATCAAAAGATGCGTTATCATCTATGTGGTTTGGCACTAATTCAAACATTTCATCAAATTGTTCTTCTGTGAGTTGTTTCATTTGTTTTTTGGTTTTAATTGTTATTTAATTGTTTCATACACTCCTTCACCATTGGAATCCCACAGCTTTTCAGCTTCATAATAATCAAACTCAACAAAGACTTCGTTAATATCGTTCCAAGATGCTGTTTTTGCTAATTCGATAGCCTCTTCCTCTGAATTAGCTTCAAGTTCAACTGAGCAGTCGTAAATTTTCTGAAATTTTACAATGTAATGTTTCATAAACTTTATTTTAATTGTTATCAATTACATATAACAACCGTGTTTCATCAACCAGTGGTTTGATTAAACTGATTGCAGTTTCTTTATGCTCAGGTGCAACAACTACATACTGATGCACACAGAACACATTTGATGATTGACACCATGTAGTCCTGTATGGTATTTTATTTTGCCTGAGTAGTTTTACAGCCTTTCCAATTTCTGCTTTACGCACATGGGAAGGGCAGGGGCTGTCACTGAATGAGCCAGTATCATTTGCGCCGCAGACTGCATTAACAGGTTGTTCATAGCCACGCCAACCATCAGTGCGTATATACTTTGTTTTGAGTGAGATTTTCATTGCTTTAAATTTTATTTCGAGCGCAGCAGGGAATCGAACCCTGCCGTGAACCGTTTACGCTTACTTTACTGTTTCATACACCCCTTCACCATTGGAAAATGTGCCAATTCTTTTGTACTTATTCCAATACTTACCGATTGCTTCCCAGTTATCATCAATCCATTTTTCGATGCGCTGTACTTCGGCTTCGTATGCTTCATCACTATCTGAATAATCAGCCAGTGAATCATCAACTCTGATTGACAAAGTAGCCAGTCCGCAATATTCTGATAAGCCGATTTCTGTTCCGTAGCCTTCTAAAATGATGTGCGTTTCACGGCCATCCCATTTGTCGCATTCTGTGAAGTCGGGGAAGTCATTCATGATGGTTTGTTGAATGTCTTCGATGACATATCGGCCATCTTCATACTCAACTTCGTAGTCTTCATCTTCACCTGTTTCAGTTGTAGGCCAGTTGAAGTAATTAACTTTGTGCGCCCTGTTTAAATAATCTACTGAACGTCCCATGATATTAGGTTTTGATAAGAGCCAGTTTAACATCGAAGTTCACGCCACATTTAAGTGCGACTGGCTTTGTTGTCAATGTATAGGGGCGAGATTTTAAAACCCCCGATTTCGGGGGAATTAGAATTAGTTAGTGCAATTTTTGCACTAACTGAAAACTTATAATCAGACTACCATTCGTCCTGAGTGCCGCATATTTCATGGCTGACAATTTCGATGTTGTCTGTTTTATACTTAAAGCTGTAATCCATTTCAGATTGAACTTCATCAATCATATCCTGCGCATTGATACCTTCATCAAATTCTACATCAACACGTACTACAAAATAAATTGCATGTGATTGTTTCATTGTATTTGTTTTTAATATGAACGATACCCTAAAACTGAATTATCAGCCATTCGGGTGTATTATTTATACCTCATAAACCAGTCTCCTTCTGTTTTCGGAGTGGTATATATTACCATCTGAATCTTTTAAAATATTTATAACGCCTTCACTATTCCAACACGACTTGTTTATCAATGCGCACATCAAACCGTCTGTATCAGTCTTTGTGTGGCCGTTAAAACCATCTATAAAAGCTACCTCACCTGTGAACTTTTCGCCATTTAAAAAGTAGTCCTGTTTTGGTATCTCTTTAAAATCTATATTAATTCTCATAACTGTTTATTTATTAGTGACTGTAATATGGTGACAATGGAGTTTCAGCCATTCGGGTGTATTTTCTTAATGATGCTGCCATTCGATATTGTGCAGGGTCTAAACCCAATTCACGGATGATGTAGTTGATACGTGATGCAGCGGACGGTTGCTTTGCATCGGTAAAACGTACTTTGCCAGAGGTTTTTGCTGAACAGATTTTTGTTGGCATGGTGATAAAATTTGTTGTGAAATATTTCGGCTTACTGTAGCCTTCATCAGTATTGCAGTATCAGCAATAGATATTCTTTCTCCTGTTACCATTGGGAGTCATGCTTATCATACTGTAACAGTATTGCTTATGGACTCGTTCCCTGTAGGTAGGCCGCTTCAATGTAACGGTAACACCGCTTGAGGTTTTCTCTCCTCTACATTGCTTACTTCGTCCCGAAGTAGTAGGGTTCACGCTAAGTTTAAAGCCATGTGCAGGGCTGAACTTTTATTGGTCGTGGTTCAACACGGGTACTATTAATTGCTACTAACTGGCATATACGGTGGCTTAGTTACTTATCCACTATACCGTTTCGCAGTACCATGTGTGCAGGCGATAAACATTGTTACAACGTTGGCTGCACATAACCTGTAAAAGAACTTGAACAACTTTGATACATTTTGTATCGCTATTGTTTCACAAAGCTACGGAAAGTAAACACCTGTTTACAAATTTATTTTTGCAATTATGTTGCAAATCGTAATTAAGTGATTGATTTACAGACTATAAAAATTTTTTGATGGAATTAAAATACAGATAGCAGAATGTATCATCTACGAATTGCTTCGTTGAATACAGGAAGTAAAGGTATAGGCTGACTTTCGCCTGAAAAAAGTAAAGGTATAGGCTGACAAACGGTTACAATGTGTAACTGTTTTATCTATCTATACGGGAGGTGCGAAGGTACTTATCCAATAGGCTTAAGTATTCATAGCCTTTAGGGGAAAGGGTGTAAAGTTTGGTATTGCCAACCAATGTAGGGATCACATAGCCGTTGTTTGGGAGCCAGTAAAATTCGTTTGGATTGAACGTGTGTACAAACTTAGCAGATAGCCGCCTGATGGTTATCATGGTAATTGGCCTGCCATACAGGTGTATAACCATCATGATATGCAACTTTGATGCAGGTACTCTTTGAAGGTGTGGGTGTTTCTTGTGCATCCTTCGCTGTGCATGGCCGAAAAAATACCAACGCTTAAGGTTGCGCAAAGTCTTTGACATGGCAAAGGAACGGGTAACGGAATGATTAAAGAGGGGAGCGTGAACAGGGGGTAAACCCATTTATAAACCAATTTATGCCATAAACTACTTTGAATTTCAAAGTGAATTGAGTATTCCCAATGGCGTTTGCCGTTCCCGAAGGCATTTCCGCCGAATGAATTTCCTTTTGTTGTCTCATAGTATAATTCGATTTAGTATTTTATGTGTTTGGTTATCAATTTGTTATGCACGTATATCCGTTAATGACATAGAAACTTTTGAGCCAACTGGATTGAAAATTGAAAACTGGATTCCGACCCCACCCCATGCGCAGAAACGCATTCCGCATTCGTAGCTCACCCCTCCATCTAATACATTCAACCCATCTCCGCACCATCTCAGCCTCTTTTTCAAATCTCCAACTTTTTAAACTAATTGCCTATCTTTTCTGTATATGAAATTTACCCCTCCTGGCTCCCCTTTCTGACCACCCGGCCCCACAGCCCAGGGACAATCCCTTCTGCCACATTGCGGCGAAAAGCTGCCACAAACGCCGCATGATGTGCGGTGGTTATCTTCGTCATCATCCCCGTTATTCAACGGGTCATACCCCTGCGCCTTCATCCGTCTGTAAACCGCAACCACTGTTGCCGTATAAGCTGAGGTCAAAAGTCCTGCAGCAATCCATTCTGTTACCATCTGTATAAGTTATAGCTCATCCCGGCGCCGATTACCGGGTAACCTGGCGTGTAGGATGCGTTAATAAAAAAGGTTGTGCGCTCGTAATAGGCAAAGTGATACTGTCCGCCGGCAGTCCAGGTCCAGTAATTCCTTGATTTGTAGTCAACGGAGTGCAGGACATGGGTGGCGCCGGAGAAAATGACAAACCTGTCGTTGATTACATACCCGGCCCGGCCCTGAAATAAAGCAGGTTGGCCTGGATGAATCACTGCAGTATACCCGGCAGATGCGTACACCTTACCCAATCTTACCCCGGCGTGAAGGTCCATGCCAAGGTTTGTGTTCATAACAGCAGGTGCGCCGGTAACGAATGGTTGTGCAGCTGCTGTAGAACACATTAAGATTAATTGTAATATGAAGAACTGGCGGTTCATTTTTAAAATTGCCGGTCTTTCCCGGCTGTCAGATCAGAATATGTGACTGCACCAAAAGCAAGTAAGTCGTTATGTTTCAGAACGAGGGTAATCACATTATTTTAATGCCGCCGTGTATTCGCACCACCTGTTCCACTTCCGGTGTAGTGTGTATTCCCGTTAGGAAATAAGTGCTTATTTCTGCGGCAGCCAATCATTTAAAAGAACTTGTTTTTAAAATAGCGGGGAGGCTGAAGGCAATACAACCTTCCATTCTGTACCAGTTGGCAACGTATGTCTCTTTATAGCCGGATTGTACACATCCTAATACGAATTGTTTTTTACACCAACCACCTCCCCCCATTTATTTAAAAGAACTTGTTTGTACGGGAGACAGGATTCGAACCTGTATGAGCTTAGTTACGTTGGTAGGTCCTAATCAACCACCAACTGTAGGTTTACGCATCACCGTAAATTATATGGACCCTTTTGGATATCCAGCGTCTACCAATTCCGCCACTCCCGTAAATAACCCGCCGGACGTAGAAACATCAGCGGTTGTTCATTTTTATAGAAAAAATGAGTTCAACAGAATAATCAAAGATACAATTTAAATCTAATTGACAAGTATAGTTTACTAACAAGTTATCCACAGCCTACATTTAAGAAGTCAGCATTACTTACTTTTGATACAGTGTATAACTTTCACCCCCAAAAAAGAGGGCTGGTTTCAACACTGAGTTTTAAGTTTGCAACTTATAATATGGCGAATACTTTTAATAGATATGAATGGCGTCAGGATGGAACCTTCCTCCCCTATAAGCTGGTAGAACAGGCCAGGGCTGATGGGTGGCTGAGAAGTTTGGCGTTCTTTGTTGAGTTAAAGGGTCGCTATAGAAATGGAGTATTCTACAACTACAGCAGCAGAAAGACCGGCACCGGGGTAAGTCATACCACGGTGAACAGGCATGTGCAGCGTTTGCTTGAAAATGGACTGGTAAGGTTCCAGGGTAAACACCTGGTACTGGTGGGGTATAAGAAGTTGAGGCAGTCATGGACAGGCAGGGTGGTATGGATACAGGGTGGTTCACACGGTACTGTGTATTACACACTACTCGCCCAGAAGGTGATATCAAATGTCAGGAGCCAGGAACACCAGCTTCTGAAGAGGAACAAAACCCGTAACCGGAAATTGGACAAGGTTGTTGAATCGGGAGAAAATTATGTTTCGCTTTCAGACAGATGTGTTTCAGGATTGCTTGATGTGTCAAACAGTACAGCCAACAGACTGAAGCTTATTTTTCAATCCCAGGGTCATATCAGTTTAAGACCGGTTTGGAAGGAGTTGGGTAGGATGACAAGCACCCAGTTCCAGGAGATGAGGAGGTTGGAGTTAATCCCCGCCCACTCGGTTTATTTAAGGAATGAAGGGAAGGCAGTAATACGTTGTTCTGATTCTGTATTATTAGGGTATGGTAGTAGGAGAGTATCTCACTATCAGGGTATGTCTTGCTTTGGTGCTATCCAGTATGGGGTCCAATAGATAGCTCTAAAAACGTTACAACAGAAAAGAGAAAAGAAAGAGAAACGAAAGCAAAAAAAGAATTTAAAAAAAAGAACAAATAACGATGTATCAATTTACAAAGTCGTCTAATACGGTTACCGTTACCAGTTTACGGTTTCCTGCCTCGTCATCACAAGCTACTGTAGTAAGCACAGTACCTTCAGAAAAGAATATCAGTTACGAACTTTCAGAAGATGGTGAAAGTGTAAGCATTAAAGCTGGTAACATCAAACTATCACCATGCAAGGTTAAGTCATTAGTAATTGATGGCAGCACACCGACCTCAGCTGCAGATTTCGTAACAAAGATCAACGCCTGTTTTAACGTGCCTAAAGTTTACCGAGCGTTATTAACTCAATCAGGAACAGATGCGCCATTAGTTGAAATAAGAGAAAATACATTAGGTGTTAATGTTGTATGGACAAGGCAAAGTCAGGGAATTTGTTATGGAACTGCTGAAGGTGTTTTTGTACCTAATAAAACATTTATTCCTAATTATGGCATATTACAAGTAGCGTCTAATATAAACAATGATGATGTAGCACATAAAATTACATCGGATACAGATAAATTAATCGTACAAACAACCGATGCTGCTGGCGATATTCAAAAAGACCTTATACCTGTTTTGTATGTAGAAGCCTATGTTTACCCCTAATGGAAATTAAGAAACTTACCGACAAAATTAAATAAAACAGACACCCATGCCTGAAGATAAAGACAAAATGAAAAAAGCGGAACGTGTAGAGGTATACGTTTCGGATAAAGACCGGGAAGCTTTAAAGTACGATTCATTCACAAGAAACAACTTTAAGGAATGGGCGCCGCACATCTACGCTTCAGGCTGGCGTCCGTCCATTACCGGTAATGAAGTGGTTTACACCAGTCAGTCGGAAAAGTTTAATATGCCGGACGGCACCCGTATCGCCATCAGACCGGATGGTAATGGCGCCTTTGATATTGTGAAGATGGGTCAGGATGGTACCTATGCCCAGATGGATGACCAGAGTGGCGAGTACAGCAGACGGTCGCCGAAAGATATTATGGACTTCCTCAATAAGTTCTACACCTTCAGGTATAATCAGCTGGCAGACCAGTACAACCAGGGTGTAGCGAAAGCAGAGTAAGACCAAAACCAACCAGACAACCAGATGATTAAGATATACACTGACGGCGGTTGCCGTCCATCGAACCCAGGACCGGGGGGATTTGCAATTGTCGCCATTCTTGGAGATGAGAATATAGCCCACCATGCTGAGGCGTATCACAAAACCACCAACAACCGGATGGAGCTTATGGCAATCATCCGTGCCGTCCAGATGTATGCTCCTCAGCACCCCCTGGTTATTTATACAGACAGCACTTATGTGGCTAACCCGGTCAGTTCAGGCCGGATTACCAGAAAGACAAGACTGGAGATAGAGTCAAAACCCAACCCGGACCTTTGGCTTGAACTTCAGTCTTTGTTATTTAAGTACAAGGATGTAAAGGTAATATGGATTAAAGGTCACAACGGAAATCAGTACAACGAACTGGCCGACCAGAAGGTTGCAGATATCCTCTCTGCCAACATAAGAATACGCAGGATAGACACAGGTTATCAACACAGGTAGCAACATATTGATACAAATTATATCTTTGGAGATATGAAACCATACGCACCGGTAAACAGAATATTTGTTACGGCGGATAAAATCTGGGATGATGAGATTGTATTTGATTCCGGCGTAAAGCTTTACAAGGATACCACCTTTGAGCCTGAATGGAATGTACACATCCATGGCTACGTGGCTACACTGCCGCTTGAGTTCAGAAAAGATTCAATGAATAACGGCATGCCTTGTGATGTTCAGCCTGGCGATAAGGTTTACTTCCACTACTTCACCTTAAAGGAAGATGAGAATATGGTTGAGGTGGACGGGGTAAGGTATTACGCAGTTGAGTACAATAAGATATTTGCCAAGGTGGTTAACGGAGAACTGATTCCGGTACACGGTTACAACCTGATTGATATCGTTGAAGACATTGTTGAGCATGATGGCAGCATTATCATACCGGATCAGCTTAAGAAAAAGAAGGTTGACACCTATGGCCGTGTTGCATTGCCATCGCTCACCGGTTTATTTCTTTCACCAGGCGATACAGTTTATTTCCACAGTGCCTATGCATTTAAGAATAAGATAGAAGACCGTGAGTATTACGTGATAAACACAGAAGATATTCTTGCATATAAACATAATTAACATGAACACATTTAAACGATTTTACTTTTCACTCGAAGCTTTGTTACTTGTTAGCTTGCTCTTTGTTTTTGTTTCATTGTTGACCATCCCTGCCGGTCTTTACTTTATTGTTAAAGGCCGGTACTTGGGATGGGCAGATGTTGCATCCGAAAAGCTGTTTAACTTTATTGACTTACGTTTCGAGGGTCTTTCTAAATCAATTAAGAAATGAGATTACTCGGACACATGACAGCCCTCCGCATCCAGGAGGAAGACCAGGAGCAGGGTGGAGTGATTATACTATCCGGCTTTGACCAGACCAGGAAGAAGGCTATGGTTCTTGAAGCCGGCCCAAAATCTTCTGTAAAGAAAGGTGCCAACGTCATCTTCTGTCCTGAATGGCGTGACAACTTCGACCCTGAGACTAAAACCTATTTCATAAGGGATTTTAAAATAACAGCCGTACTTCAATGAGTAAATTATCCAAGCTCCGTGATATGAACTTTGATAACAATGCACTTGTTATCGGCGATGCTCACGAACCTTACTCGCACCCTGATTACAAAAACTTTTGTTATGAGGTTGCTAATTACTTCAAATGCTCATCCATATTTAATATCGGTGACGAAGTAGATAACCACGCCATCTCTTACCACGAATCAGACCCTGACCTGCCAAGCGCCGGTGATGAGTTTGATAAAGCTTACACTGCGATGCAGGAATGGTTTGCTTTATTCAGTGATGTAAAGGTGTGTATCGGTAACCATACAGCCCTGCACATGCGTAAAGCATACTCAAGCGGATTACCAAAACGAATGATTAAGTCTTACTCTGAGATGTGGGATGCACCTGCAGGATGGAAGTGGGCAGAGATGTGGGAGTTTGGTAATGTGGTACTGGAGCATGGTACCGGTTCTGCCGGCCAGAACGGAGCAATCAACCGGGCTAAAGATAACAGACGTTCAACAGTTATCGGCCACATTCATTCCTTCGGCGGCGTCAGCTACCTGGCCTCTGACTGGGATATCATCTACGGACTTAACGTTGGTTGCGGTGTAGATTATAAACACCCTGCATTTGGATATGGCAAGAACTTTAAAAAGAAACCAACGCTCGGATGTGGCGTGTTACTGGACGGTGGCAGGATTGGTTTGTTTGTTCCCATGGACCTTGGTAATAAAGTAAAGTTTTCAAAATGAATTTCCTTTTAGAGATATTTAAGTTTTTGACAGAGGATGTGCTTTTAGAAAAGCTCAGTCCTGTGTTCTATTTAAACCAATATCATAAAGGGGTGTTGCTCAGGCGTGGTGTGTTTGTAAGAGAACTGCACACCGGCTGGAATTTTAAACTTCCAATCACCGACAGGTTCCTCACATGTAATTCCCAGGCAGACACCTACTACCTGTCCAATGTAAACATCACTACCACAGACGATATAACTGCAAGCGTATCTGCATGCTTTGAGGTATGGATAACCGATCCTTTTAAATACCTGCTTGAAGCAAACGATGCGCCATCAAACATACGTGATATAGCCATGGGTGTTCTTGCTGGCGAGTTGATTGACCTTAACTGGGATGAGATAAGTCGGCGTAAAACATTAAACGCCATAATGAGAAACCTGAACCGTGATTTAAAATCATACGGAGTTGAGATATCAAGATTCTGGTTTACGGATATCACCAAAACAAGATCCTTCACTTTAATTAATCAGTAATGTACTCAGACAGATTTTTGCAGGTGCCACAGGTAAGGTATTATAAGCTTGACCCACAACAGGGGAGCGATGGAGAAATCTATGGCGACTACATGGCGGTTGAAACGTTCAGAAGATTTAACGTCTTGAGTATTATTTCCTACGAACCGGACAAAGGAGTTGAGATTCCGGAAGACCACCTGGATTACCCATATACTTTGGTTCACTTGAAAGACGGCGTATCCTTTGTAGCCCAGATGAATATCAATGACTTTGAAACATTAATCAATGCCCACTTTGCAAAAATCAATTCCAATTAACGTACTGTCTTTTGTAGACGCTCTTGATTCTGGTATGGCTTACGTTACCCTTGAGGGAGATAAGGGCAGATGGTCACTGGTTAATATCGGATGGAAGAAATATCCGCACATCAGGAATATGGTGGTGGCTTATGTAAGAGTTAAACACATCAAGCACCCCGACTTTCACCCCTAAAAAAGAGGGTCTGTTACAAATTGTATCAATACTTTTGGGTCTTGACCTACCTTTATGACCCAATTTACCGAAAAAGATTTTGCCCGGTTACCCTTCAACCCCATGGGAAAGAAGCGGCTATCCGGTACTCAGCTTAAAGAAATCTTAAAACCAATCGAGAATGAAAAAGAAGAAAGGCAAGAAGAACTGTTAAGATGGGTTATTGCCATGTATGACCAGGCATCGCCCATATCCAGGGCGTACCCGGACCTTAAGCAGCGGAAGATGTGTGCTGCAGCAGTTGCCGGTATTACAGACGAGGCCACCATTGATGCGCTCATTGACAATACGATTGAAGGTATACCTGAAATGGTTAATAACTACTTAAGGCTTTACGGCCATAACAGGTTATGGGCTATGATTGTGGCGCAGGAAGCTCAGTTCTGGGAGTACCAGTACCGGTTATTAAAGCCGGTTGACGGTAGTAAAGACAAGGAGATTCTACAATCAATTGAACTCAAGTCGAAAATTGCCTCAGAACTCGACATCACCAGTACCAGGCTTGACGGATACTACCAGAAGCTATATAGTAATGATGATGATATGGCTTCGATATCGAGGAACAAACATTTAACACCTGAAAAAATGGCCGATGTTAACAGAGGTTAAGAACTGCAGAATTTGCAATAAGGACAAAAGTTTAACTGAGTTTTATTTCAGAAAAGATAGTCTTAAATACAGATCTGAGTGTAATGAATGTCTTAAAATTATAAACAAAAACAAGCATTTAAAGAATATTGAAAAAAGAAAAATCAAGCAACGTGATTACAGATTAAAAAATGCAGAAGTTTTAAGGATAAAAAACCTTGAGTGGCGCAAAAACAATAAAGAGCGTATTAAAGAATATCAGAAAGAGTACAATAAAAATAATCGTGAAAAGATTAAGGCTCAAAGAAGTATTCATTACATAGAGAATAAAGAAAGAATAAACAACAATAAGAAAGAGCACTACTTATTAAACAAGGAACAGTACGCAAAGAGAAGAGACGAATATGCATTAAGAGAAAAGGACAGGCTTAGAGAGGCAAGGAGAAAATGGGAAATAGAAAGACTTAAGAATGATCCTTGTTATAGATTATCAAAGAATCTTAGAGCAAGAGTGAGACATGCTATAAAGGGTAAAGATAGAAAAACGAGTGAATATTTAGGATGTAGTGTAGAGGAGTTTAAGTTATATATGGAAGCCCTTTTTAAAGACGGGATGACATGGGAGAATTATGGAACTTATTGGCATGTAGACCACAAGATTCCTGTTTCCTGGTTTGATTTAACTAAACCAGAAGAGGCGGCAAAGGCTTTTCATTATACAAACTCTCAGCCCCTTGAAGCAAGAGAAAACATATTGAAAAACAACAAGTTTGCTCATGTTTAAGAAGATTGAAGGCGGAACCATAGAGAATATACAGGGGCTTGATTGTAATATACCTCCTGTTGGATACGGGGTAAACAGACTTACCGGTGAACTTGTTTATATAGGTGTTCACAAAGAAAGCCACAAGAAGAGTGAGCAGAAGTGGAAGAGGCTAAGGTTGCCTGCAGATTATAGTAAGAAGAGATTGATAGAGGAGCAGCGACAGGAAACAGACCCGGATTATATAAACTCAGACCTGCAAGCCATAAGAAACACACACTGGAATTACAGGCTTTGTGGATTTTGGTTTTACTGTAACGGAGTACCAGTCTATATAACCGGAACCCACTGGTTTTATCTTAATTGGTGTAGCACGAATATAGGCTACATGAATTACAGAGACACAGACAGAAAGTTCTTTTATGCTGTAAGATATGCGGAAGAAGACCCTTGTTCCGGCGGTATCGTATATGTGAGCAGACGCCAGGGCGGTAAGACTTATATGGCTATCGCATGGATGCTCGACATGATTAGTACGGCTGTAAATAAACACGGCGGTATTCAGTCTAAAGCAGACGATGATGCTAAGAAGGTATTCAATAAATTGGTTAACTACTTTGTTGACTTACCACATTTCTTTAAGCCAATATACGATCAGTCTCAAGGTTTAAGACCGAAGAAGGAATTAAGGTTTTTTAAGGCTACGATAAAAGGTAAAAAAGCCGAAGACCTTCTTGAAGGAGACGAGCTTAGGAGTTTTATAGATTACGGGCCGTCTGATTCTTTCCATTATGACGGAGATGAAAAGATGTTCGCATACTTACTTGATGAGTTCGGTAAGCCACAGCGACCTAACGTATGGGAAACCTGGAACGTTGTTAAGCCTTGTATGAATAAAGAAGGTAAGTGGTTTGGTAAGGCTATAGTAACTTCTACTATAGAAGATTTAGATGTTACTGGTACCGGGCCAAAGAAGATGTGGGATAACTCAAATCAGTTTGAAAAGAATAAAAACGGAGAGACAGCATCCGGGCTTTATAGAATATTTTTTGGCGCACACGAAAGCACATTCTTTGATGAGTTCGGTATGCCAATGGTTGAGAAGGGTATAGAGTATTACAACAACCAGAGAGAGTCTATGAGGGATGACCCAAGAGGTCTTTCTTCTATAATACGAAAGAATCCTTTTACTGTAGACGAAGCGTTCAGGATTGATGGAGAGAAGTGTTTGTATAACTCTATGAAATTGAACGACAGGCTTGAGAGGTTGGGTTGGATGAAAAATTACAGGACGAGAGGTAACCTTGTTTGGAAGGACGGAGTAAGAGACGGAAAGGTTATATGGGAGCCAAGTTCAAATGGTAGATTCTACGCATGCTGGCTACCTAAAGACTGGGAGAAAGAATGTAACCTTGTTGCAAAAAGAGGGTCTTCATTCGTTCCTTTAAATACGAACAGGTTCGTGATAGGGGTGGACCCATTTGACCATAACGCTACAGAAGATAGCAGAAGGTCTGACGCTGCAGCATATGTGTTAAAGAAGTACAGCTCAATGGAGGAAGAGTATAACAAGTCCTTTATTGTTCAATACTTAGGAAGACCTGATACAGCGCATGTGTTCTACGAGGATATGATTAAAGCTTGTTTCTATTTCGGGTGCCAGGTTTTATTTGAGAATAACAAGATAGGTATCATGCACTACTTTAACGAAAGAGGTTATTCTCAATTCTTAATGTGGTTGCCAGGTAAAAACAATCCAGGTCTTGCTGCATCACAGAGTTCTCACCAGGAGCTTGCAGAGGAAACGGAGATATATATAGAAGAGAACATAGACGGGGTTTATCATCCGGAGCTGATTAAAGACTGGCTGAACTTTAATCTAAAAGATACACAGAAGTTTGACGCTGCCATGGCTGCAGGATACGCACTCATAGCAGATAAGCGAATACTAAAAAACAACAACGCTGAAAAGCTTGTCGATATAAACAGTTACTTCAGAAAAAGAAAAATATCTCAATGAGCGACATAAAATATTCTAACTCCGGCGGATTCCCGGACCACAGCATTGACCCAAAGAAGAAGGATCGTAACTGGATTCTTCAATTCGTAAAGGCTGCGTGGGATGATTACCGCAGACACAATGTACGTCTTGGGTTTAATAATAAATACCATATTGATGTAGTTAAGTCTTACGCCGGCGGTAAACAAAGTGTGGCTCGATACAAGCCCTTACTCGGTGTTGACCAGGACGCTCAGGATACTTATCTGAATATTGATTGGTCAATTATCCCTATCGTAAAGAAGTTTCGTAAAATAGCCATTGGGCGCTTATTGAATAATGAGTATAATATTGTTGCTACTCCTGTTGACCCGTTGGCTCAGGACGAAAGTACGCAGTTCTATGCAGAACAGAAAGCCATGGTCTTAATGCGTGAAATGCTTGCAAAGCAGAACCCTGATTTATTACAGGCGCCGGCAATGCAGCAGGAAGCAAACAGTCCCAGGGATTTGGAGGAACTGGAGATGGCTGCTCAATACTTTAAACACCAGGCTTCCATGGAAGCTGAACTTGGTGTACAACTTGTATTCCAGCAGAACGATATAACTGAATGCCGTAAGCGTGTGATTGAAGAATTATTTGACATTGGTTACGCCGGATACCGTGAATACATTGATGAAGATGACCGTGTAAGATTCCGTGCTGTAAGACCTGATAACCTTATTGTAAGCTATTGCCGCAACGCAGACTTCTCAGATAAATATTATGCAGGCGAGATTGTTGAAATGACAATTGCTGATTTAAGAAAGTCTACAGATGGTCAGTTCAGCGAAGAGGATTACAAAGAGATTGCCAAGCGTGTACAGGGAGAATACGGCAATCCAAACTCATTATCCGATTATTACATAAACTATTCTTATGGTTATGACAGATATAAAGTCAGGGTACTGGACATCGAGTTCTACTCTGTCAACACAATGGTTGCTGAGGAGCGTATCGACAGAAGGAGTAACCTGGTATTCGGACGGGCGCCATACGGGGCTAAGAATAATGTAAAGGAAAAATATAAACGCTCACAGGTTAAGGTGGTATATAAAGCCAAGTGGCTGATTGGTACCGACTATATGTACGACTTCGGTTTATGTACGGATATGAAGCGCCAGAAGTCTTCTATGGCTGACACCGAGATGAGCTTCCACTTCCGGGCCAGTGACTTCTATGATATGAAGACCATGGGCAAGATGGAGGAGATGATTCCAATTGCCGATGCGATTCAGCTTGCATGGTATAAATTACAGAATGCTATCAACCAGGCTGTACCCGGTGCATGGGAGATTGACCTTGATTCACTTGAAGATGTTTCTATTGGTGCCGGTGGTAAGAAGATGGAGCCTATTGAATTGATTGACATGTTCTTTCAGAAGAATGTAATCGTCAACCGTAAGCGTAATGCCATGGGCCAGAACGTAAACTACAAGGCAATTGATTACGTTCAGAACGGAAGCTTCAATGAGGTGAAGGTTTATTGGGAGATGATTCAGTCTTATATTGAAACACTCCGCCAGATTACCGGTCTGAATGAATTAACAGATGGCAGTACACCAAATGAAAGAACGCTGACCACGGTTGCAAAGATGGCCGGCGAGTCTACAAATAATGCATTGAGCGATATTGTTTACGCAGAACGCAGGCTCCTTGAGAAACTTGCAAGCTGCGTTATATTAAGATTACAGGATGTTATCAGGCGTTCAGAATACAGCGGTTACATTAAAGCACTTGGTAGTAATACGATGCAGTTCTTTAAGATGTCTCCGGAAGTGTCTGAATATGAACTTGGTATCTCGCTGGAAGACCGGCCAACGGTTGAGCAGCGTGTAAGATTATTGCAGCAGCTGGACCAGTATCGGGCTGCAGGTTTGATTGAGCCGGAGGATGACTTTATGATTGAGTCTATCCAGAACTTAAAACAGGCGCAACAGCTGTTATCATATAAGGTGAAGAAGCGTAAGGAAGAGCAACAGATGAACGCTATGCAGCAACAGCAGATGAACGGACAGATTCAGGTTCAGAGCAACCAGGCTGCAGAACAGGCGAAACAACAAACGTTACAGCTTGAGTATCAGTTAAAAGCAGAGCTTGAGAAGGTGAAGATTGATGGCCAGATGCAGTTACTCCAGCTAAAACTCCAGGCGGAACAGGGTAACACCCAGGTTCGTGAGAGTGGCCGGGTAAGAGCTGCCGAGATTCAGGCCAACGCAAAACAGCCTGAGTTGATACAGGAAGACGTCTACCAGCCGGAGGATGACATGGACGATATGATGGAAATGCCGGCAGAATAGATTTCACCCCCAAAAAAGACACGCATTTAGAAATCGGTAATATATTTTTGCTGATACAATTTATAACCAAACGATACAACCATGTCTGAAGAATTGGAACTCAGTGGCTTTTTTAATAAGCCCATTGAAGAAATGAACATAACAAGAAGGGAAGAGCGACCTATACTTGAAGAGCCGCTTCCTCCCATCAATGATATCAAAGAGCCTGAGTCGGTGGTTGACCCCGAACCAACACCTGAGCCTGCAGCAGAACCTGCCACAGAACCTCAGCCGGCTCAAGTTCAAACTCCAGAACCGGCACCCGTTCAAACACCGGTGCAGTTAGACTGGAAAGAAGTTCTTAAACAAAACGGATACGATGACTTCGCTATCGGAGTGTTGGAGTATTATAAATCAACCGGTGATTTAACTCCATACGTTGAGGCAAAGACTGTCGACTATTCAGCAGTATCTGACGAGGAAATCCTGAGAAGGGATCTACGGAGCAAGTACGCTGATGTGAGCGATGAAGACTTTGATTTATTGTTCGATAGAAAAGTTGTTCAACAATACGGCCTTAGTGATGCTTTCACGGAAGATGAGCAGCGCCTGGGTAAGATTGAATTGAAGTTGGCAGCTAAAGAAATCAGAGAGAGATTGATTGAGCAGCAGAAACAGTTCAAGGCACCTGAGCGCCAGCCGGAACCTGATAATTCACAGGCTGTGGCCGAGCAGCTGAATGCATGGAAGTCTTATGTTGATACGGACCAGACGACCCAGAGTCTCCTTAGTGGTAAGAGAATTACTATCGGAGAAGGGGAGCAGACGTTCAACTTTGAGATTGATAATGCAGACAGTATTATGCAAAGCACATACGACACCAATAAGTTTCTTGGGATGTTTGTTAAACAGGACGGGTCGGTTGATTTATCCCGCTGGTACAAGGTTGCAGCATACGCACAGAATATGGCTGCGTTTGAAAAATCTGTAATCAACTACGGGAAAACACTTGGCCGCAAAGAAATGTTTGACGAACTCAAGAACCCACCAAAACCACAAACGGGAGTAGTACCTGGAAGTAACACAGGTGCAGGAGATGATGCATTACTGCAGGCGTTCCTGAACAATGGTGTTCACCGGGGATAATTTCCTAAAATAAAAAACCCCTTTTAAAACTATGGCACTTAGCTATAATACAGTTGATAAGAAGTTTATTTCTGCCATCAACTACATGGACAAGCGTGAGATTCTGGGTAAGATCCTGGATATCCACAGCGAACAATCTTGCTTTTTGGATGTAATGGAAATGTTTGGCGCAATGAAGCCAAGCAAGGCTACCACTTTCCACTACCACGTAAATGATGAGTTGTACACTTTAGGTAAAGTGAACGACGCAACTCCTCCTTCTGCTGCTAACCCTTACACTATTACTTTGGATAGCACAGCTATGGCCCGTGTTGGCGATATCGTTTTATTGCCTGCTGCTGCAGCTGCTACAACTGATACTGTTCGTACAGCAATCGTTACAGCTATCTCTGGTAGCGATATCACTTTGAAGTCTGTTGACGGTGCAAACATTTCACTTGCTGATGATGCACAACTTGCATTCTTCTCTGGTGCTTACGGTGAAGGCTCTGGTTATCCTTCTGCCCGCCGTTACAGTGCAACTCCTTACAGCGGTCAGTTGCAAATCTTCAAAGATGCATTTAAAATCACTGACATTCAGTGGGGTTCTGAAGTTGAAGTTGAGTTCAATGGTAAGCCTTATGTATTCAAGAAGGCTGAGTATGAAACAGCTTTGAAATTCCGTGCTGACATCAGTAACTCTCTCTTGTTGAGTGAGCCTACTGCTGAAACTTTCGGAAGCAACTCACCTACTTTGACTGATGCAAATGGTAACACTGTATCTACTCATCGTGGTCTGGACAGCTGGATTACTACTCAGGGTGGTATCCGTGACGCTGCTAACACAACACTTGATTTAACTGACTGGAAGCGTGTTAACGCATCTCTCGATGCTGTACGTGCTCCTAAGAAGTACCTGGTGTTGGCTGGCACAAGCTGGAACCAAAAGAATGATGACTTATTCCTGAACCTTGGCGGTTCTGCTTCAATCACTACTACCGGTGCTGTATGGAACATTGGTAAGGATATCAACCTTGATCTCCAAACCTTCACTCTGTACGGACGTTCATTCGCTAAGAAGCCAATGGATTGGTTTAACCACACAAGTGTGATTGATTACACTGGTGCTCCTACTATTGCAGATGCTGCTTACTTCGTACCTGTTGATAAGATTAAAACTCTTGACGGCGGTATGGAAGATCGTATCTGTGTTCGCTACTTAGTTGGCGAAAACGGTCAGGACACTAAGTTCCGTGTTAAGGTGCTCGATGGTTTGAAAGCCGGCGATTCTGGAGTAGAAGAAGATACTATCAAGGTATTGTATTCTGCTACTATGGGTCTTCAGGTTCTCGGAACTAAGCACTTTGTTAAGCAGGTTGTAACAGCCTCCTAATAATCCGTAGAGGGCGGCGCCCCGTAAGGCGCCCCTTCTTTTTATAAACTACCAAACAATTTAACCATGCTGAAGAAAGTTCTTCATTTTAACAACGTTTCAAAGGAACTGCTTGACAGTATTCCAAAACTGAAACGTGGAGAGACAAGGACGTTTAAATCATTGTCAATCCGTCCAGACCACAAGAATCCAAGAAAATTTATTGGCCCTTACATTGATAATATCCTGGTAAAAGATATTATATGGGATGAGGCTAAACAGGACTATGTAGAGATTGCGTTTGTTGACCAGACGCTTACGAATAAAGGTGATGCGATTCCTATTTTCAAAACGATAAAGTTCGTAGCTCCTGATGGAGAGGTTACAGTGAGAGGTGGTTCTGCAGAGGATGAGTATAAGTATTATTTCTTAATGCTCACCAATCAGAATATCTCAAACGCTAACCGGGATGCATCAAAGCCGGCCAGCTTTAAACTGGTTGACGTTGAATCAGAAAAGAAACAATCAAGAACCAAGCGCAACAAAACGCTTGATGCATTGAATAAAGCCGTATCCATGACACCGGACGAGGTTCGTGATTTTGTTGCAGCTACAGGCAGTAACGAAAAGCAACCACTGGAAGTTCTACGTGATATTGTAGAATCATGGGCCGAGAAAGACCCAGAGGATTTCCTGAAGAGGACATTGGACCCGGAGGTAGCAACCAAAGCAACCGTTAGACGAGCGTTAGACCACGACATAATCAAGTTCGACAAAGAACAGATGCTGTTTACCTGGGGCAGTTCTGGAGAGCCGATTATGACCGTTGCCAGAGCACAGGACAACGATCACGTAAGGGAGTTTGTGCAAGCAACTCTTACCAACAAGCGATACGAAAAGGTATTGCCTGAAATCCGTAAGGCCCTTAAGCGATAAGAACACCATACCGTTTTTCGGTTTGGTTGTTAATGGTTTGGTCTACAGCCGGCTTGTTTCTACAGGCCGGTAATTTTTAAAACAATTTAAGAATGCCCGATCTTTCTTCATTTATAAACTTCAGTGTCAAGTTTAACCTTACAGGCGGAACTCCTGTTATGACGTTAACAGACACAAGCTCCTACCCAGGCGGAGTACCACCCGGAATAACCGGGTATTTTTCTGTTACATCTCCTGATGGCGGTGTAGATTCAGGAAGCTGGTCTTCTCTTGACGTAACATGGAACGGGTCTATTCTTACACCAAAGAATCAAAACCTAAGAACTGCCAGCGATGGTGAAGTTCAGAAAGGCGTGTACACTGTAACGTATTATGCTACGCATGCAAGCTACGCACCTACTACCTTATCAAGAACCTTTACGTTTTCTTTTACAAAGCCAGAGTTAAACATCGTTGAAGATTTTGATGTATTTACTCCGGAATTAAAATACACTGACAGCACTACTTACGGCGTATCAAATTACAATGCGCCTACAATCACAAGAGCTTGGAGTGTTGCAAGTACACCAACCGGTACACTTACCGGCACCTCTGCGTCTATCGACCTGGTTTATACAGGCTCTTATTATGATGCAGATTACACATGCGATTTTGAAGTTGACCTTTTGTATCAGCATTCATCATACGCTTATCTATCTGTCGAACTTACATTGAGTAAGCAGACGTTAAGCTCGGCTGATACGCCTGCAATATGCTCAGAAGTTGTCGGCTATCTCGATGATTTAAAAGCAGAACTGAATGCAGCAGATACCTGCAGTTATTTATATAAAGACTTAAAAGCGAAATACGAATACGCTTCGTCTTTGTTGAATCACATAAAAACATTGGGAGCTACAGGAGATTATACAAACATATCTTCCTATCTCGAAGAGTATGTACTTGTTACAAACAACTATGTAACTCCTGCTTACACAAATACAAATGCAGTTATACCGGCGTATGACTTTACTTGTTTTGGCGGAGGCTCAGGCGATACAACATCGTCTCACACCTGGACACAATCAGGAAACTCTGTAACATATACAAACGCTGTATTATCAGGCAAAACAATACTCGCTTTGTTTAAGGAGTCTTTATTCATAAGTCCTTCAACATATAGTAAAACAGGATCAACAATAACATACACAAACGGCGACCAGTTTACAGATGGCGCTGAGTACACAGTAATCTTAAAAGTATAATGAGAAAGTTTTTATTCATAGCGTTTTTATTTATCGCATCGTTTGCCAGCGCTCAGACAAGCGGTAATATTGGTGGCGTGTTTTATACCGGTAGCAAGAGTGCTACCTGGTGGCAGTATGGGAAGTTCAGTGTGTTAAACATACCTAAGCTTATTCCTTCAACCGGCATTGACACTGCCTCTATCTACTACAAACTATCCGACAGCAGCCTTTACATCTACACCGGAAGCCAATGGGTTAAGGTGGGGGGCAGTGGCGGCACATTGCAACAGGTAACGGGTGCTGGGAATACAAGTACAAACCCCATTTATTTTAAAGATAATTTTGGGGATTCAACAATACTTGTTACAGGTGGTAATGGCGATATAGCAAAAGTTGAAATTAAATCAAATCAGGATGTTTTACCAAATATAAATAAAATGATTTATACGCATGACTATATAAGTCATGTTAATTTAAGCACTTCCCTTTCAACAGATTTGAGATTTCCGTTAAATCCATCAGCACAAAATAATATTGCATTACCCAACAAAAGCGGCACACTTCCCCTTTCCATCCGTCTCAACTCAACCACCTACACCGCCAATGATACAGGAAGTATTGAGTTAGGAACAATAGGCGGTTCGCTCAATCTTCAACAGGTTTTAAATAACGGAAGGATAGGAGATACCGTAAAGGTCGCTCAATATATGTTTTATAATGAGCCTAATGATGAATATAGCAGGCTGAACGCTTTTGATAATTCTTTAAGATATTACTTAGCCCCAAGTTATAACAATAGGTATCGTGAATTATCATTTCCTGATAATAATGCAGATTACGGCTATCAATTACCATCAAAAAGCGGCACACTTCCCCTTTCCATCCGTCTCAACTCAACCACCTACACCGCCAATGATACAGGTTCAATAGAGTTGGGAACAATAGGCGGCACTGTAACCTCTGCAACAGGCACAGGAACTTCATTAGTTAATGGTTCAAGCCAGATAAAAAGATTAAAAGCAGGTTCAAATATTACCATCACAGATAACACTGATTCGGTTACGATTGCAGCAACGGGCGGAAACGCAGACAGTACCGCAGCAAGAATTAGAACAGGTACTTATGCCCAAATGAAATCTATAACATCACCGACAAATGGCATGTCATTTATTGTAACAGATTATTTTGATGGGCTTTACGTTTACAATAATAACAAATGGAACTATACAGGCGAGATAAATTATAGTTTCAAGATGTCGCCAAATAAAGTAAATAATCAATTTGGGGGCTTTTCAACAATTTCAAATGGTGGTACAGTTGGTATTTCATACAATGATTCAATTGGCACAAGTCTTTTTTTTCAGACAAACGCTTCAACAAACGCAGAAGCAGGTATGAATTTTGGGTCTGCAAGACAGTTACAAAATACATCAGATTTGACTTATTACATTTATTTTGAAATGAAATTGTCTGATTTATCTGATGTTACAAATAGATACACGTTTTGTGTTTCGGGTTTCGATTCTTCTTCTGCATTTGCCCTCATTTATAATGATGCTGTAAATTCAGGTAATTGGGTTTTAAAAACTGACAACCAAAGAATAAATACAAATTTAGCAGTTGATACTAAAATTCATTCTTATTTGATTAAAATGATGCCAAATA
>Ga0315909_10002623_pt1 | contig 22781 bp, 38 predicted proteins | sample LakEriMetagenome_11_FD_203527 | JGI IMG/M metagenome (GOLD analysis project Ga0315909, IMG submission 203527) | Freshwater fungal communities from buoy surface, Lake Erie, Ohio, United States - Buoy 2 MA125 | ecosystem: Environmental > Aquatic > Freshwater > Lake | place: USA: Lake Erie, Ohio...
TAGCCAATATGGCCCCCATGCTTGAATATGCCGATTTTGACATTGAAGCAAAAAATAAAGAAGAAGCTGTAGACCATGCGTATAAATTCTTCAAAGAAGAAGAATTGTATGCAGGAGAGATCTTAAAATGCAAGAAGATTTTAGCATAGAAAATTATAGAAATTTTGTTTCTAGTAAAATACAAAAAATTTCCAATAAGAAAACATCTCTAACAATAGAAGAAGTACTAGACTATTGTAGTCAATTTATCCTAACTACAAAAGAATTTTTTCCAAATAAAAATCAATCTACAACCTCAGAAAAACTTCGTAATATATTTGGAGATTCTATACAATCAAAGCCTATAGCAGTATCTATAAATAATTATTTTTTGTTTGAATATGGTTATATATACTGTAATACTTGTAATAGTATTTTACCAAAAAATGCTTTTTATACACATAAATCTAGTTGGCACGGGTATAAACACTATTGTATTGATTGTCAAAAACAGTTAAGAAATATTGAAGATAGTAAAAAGTATATACGCAATAACAGGGATAAGTATAACGCATATTTAGCAAAGTACAGAGCTAAAAAATTAAAAGCTACGCCTAAGTGGCTGACTAATGAACATTACCTAATAATTGAGCAAATTTATAAAAAAGCAAAAGTATTAGGACTAGAAGTAGATCACATAATACCTTTACAAGGTTCTAATGTCTGTGGATTACACGTGCCGTGGAATCTACAATTACTTACTAGAGAAGAAAATGCCGCTAAGTCTAATAAAATAGTTGACGCATTTTATAAATATATTAAAGAAGAAGAAGAAGTTTATGCAGGTGAGCAACTTATCTGTAGATCTTTGTAGGAGAATTACTAATGAGCTATAGCCCAGCTAGAGTAGATAAAAATACTAATAACGTATGGAAGTGGAAAAGAAATTCAGATAATGTTGTAGTTGTAGTACCATCGCATATGTGGAAATCTGCAGATAAGTGGTCAGAAGATGAAATCTCGTCTTTGTTTGATGGTACTGTTGCTGCACCTCCAGCACCTGTTGTAACCTCGATGCCAACTCCTGAAGTAGAATACGCACCTTCAGATGATGATGACGAGGATGAAAACTTTAATCCTAATGTAAACGATGACGATGATGAAGAAGAGTCGACTACTACAGTAACTACCACAGCTACTATCTAATGTAGGCTAAAATGAATATATTTTTATTTGATGTAGACGGAACACTAACTCCGAGCAGAGGATTAATCGATCCTGTGTTTAAAGATTTCTTTTTAGATTTTTGTGACAGTAAGTATGTATGTTTAGTTACAGGTTCCGATTACTCAAAAACTTTAGAACAGCTAGGTGAAGAAATACTTAGTAAGGTAGAAATAGTATTTAATTGTTCTGGAAATGATATTATAAAGAGTGGTAAAAATATATATACCAGCTCTTGGACACTTCCGCACGATGTTAAGATTTGGTTAGAAACTGAGCTAGCATCAAGCCCATTCTCTATTCGTTCAGGCAATCATATTGAACAGAGATCAGGCTCCGTTAATTTTAGCGTAGTTGGCAGAAATGCTTCAGCATTTCAAAGATCTGAATATGTAGAATATGATGAAACCACTAAAGAGCGAGAAAGTATTTCTAATAGGTTTAATGAGTTGTTTCCGACCTTACAAGCTTGTGTTGGCGGAGAAACCGGAATAGATATATTTGAAAAAGGTAAAGATAAAAGTCAAATAGTAAAACATTTTTCAGATAAAGATAAACTATACTTTTTTGGCGATAAAATGATGCCAGGAGGTAATGATTATCCACTAGGTAATTTAATTACTCAACGCAAATTAGGTGATGTTTTTGCCATAAAAGACTGGAAACACACTTATAAAATTCTTAATATTCTTAGCGTAATGAAAGTTATATAATGAGTTCTATTATACTTGCAGGATTTGGCTTTGTTGGTAAAGCTTATCACAATGCTTTTAAAGATCATCATACTATTAGTATTATTGATCCAAAATTAAATGACTATACTGTAAACGAATTTGAAGACTATGATGGTATTATGGTATGCGTACCTACTCCTCAATCTGAGGATGGTAGCTGTGATATGTCATATGTATTATCTGTACTAGATCAAGTACCACATACTATGCCGGTAATGATTAAAAGTACAATCAGCTTAGAAGGTTGGGCTGAGATAGTAGCAAAATTTCCTAATCATAGTATTACATTTAGTCCTGAGTTTTTAAGAGCAGATACAGCTAATGAAGATGTATTAGCTACTAAAAATATAATTGTAGCAGGCGGTAATACCTTATTTTGGGCTGAGGCATACTCAAAAGTATTTTCTAGGGCTAGAGTTCATACAGTATCTGTACAAGAAGCTATTCTAATTAAATATTTTAGAAACTCGTTTTTAGCTGCTAAAGTTTCTTACTTTAATCAAGTATTTGATTTCTGTGAGACGCTAGGAGCTAGTTTTGATGCTGTAAGATTCGGTATAGCACTAGATGAAAGAATTGGCGCTAGCCATACGTTTGTAAATCCTAGCGATAGAGGTTTTGGAGGCTATTGTTTTCCAAAAGATACTGCGGCAATTCTGTCAACCGCTAATTTGTTTGAGGTTGATTTAGGATTAATTAAAGCTGCTGTAGACTATAACAATAGAATTAAAAATGACTAATCATATATTTGTGCTGAGTTATTGCGGCGCTCAAGAGTTTTTTGATACAATAGATGTTACAAAGTTTCCTAACTCTAAATTTTACTTTATAGATAATGGACAACAAACTTATACACCTAGCTTTGATTGCTTTACCTATACAAGTTCCAAGAATTTAGGTTGTGCTGGCGGTTGGAATTTAATTTGTGATATAGCTTTTAATCATTTAAACCTACAAAAAATTATAATAACTCAGGATGATGCTACTTACACAGAAGAACATATTGAAGATGCACTAGCAGAAACTAATGCAAAATGTCTAACTGGAGTTTATCAACCATATTTTGAGTTTAGTTGTTTTGCACTACACGTAAATACTTGGAAGTCTGTAGGCAGATTTGATGAAAATTTTATATACGTATATAGCGAAGATGCAGACTACAAACAAAGATGTATGCTATCGCAAGTTACTATAAATTCATTAATGATACCTTCTAAAGACAGCAATAAAAGCTTAACTATTGCTAAAAACCCAGATATGAATAAGATATACTATAATAGAGAATATTTAAAATTTAAGTGGGGAGATAGTGTTCACCCTTCTACTAGTGCTAGAAGAGATATGCAAGCTCCTTTTGAATTTAAGTATCCGTTTGAAGGTCACGGGTTATACAATATAGACTTTATACCTGTAACAACCAGAATACAAAAAATTTATTATCCAGATACTCCTAAAGAATTAATTTCTAAGTTTCCAAGTGAAGAAGAGTATGATATATTTAGTAGAAAGATAACATAAAATGCAAATACTTACTGAACTTCCTAGAGAAGTACCCGTAAATGAGCTGCAAGGCAGAAAGTTTTTTATAGATATTTTAAAATGGTTACCAGAACTACGAGTAGATTCTGAACTAGACCATGAAGAAATCTACTGGGCCGACTATACAATGATATTCCCATTCCCAGTAGACACACTAACTCTTAGTGATGATGCAATTTCAATAACTTACGATAACAGCTCAGGTAAACATAAAGTACACGTTAGTTTTGCAGATCAAGATGCAAACAATACCACTATACCTCTTAGAGCCAGATTTTTACTTCAACAACTTATTAGCCAGATAAAGGTTTACAATGAATCAAAAGAAAGAATCGAAACCAATTCAAGCGATTGATCCTGAAGACGTTTCCAAAACAATTAATACAATCGTAAGTTTGATGGAGTCTATTGACGCTTCTAGAGAAATGATTACCGGTAAAATCAAACATCTTAGTGATACTTACGGGCTTAATAAAGCGGATATTCGTACAGCAGCTACCATGCTCAAAAAGCAAAATGTAGAAGAGCTTGATGAAAAAACCAAGCGAGTTCAGGAGATTATTGATCTATGCCTGTAATTCTATTTACTGGGGGCTTTGATCCTATACACTCTGGTCACATTAACGCTATGGAACAAGCTAGTAGATTAGGTAAGCTAGTTGTAGCCCCTAACTCTGATGCGTGGCTCGCCAAAAAGAAAGGCACAGCTTTTCAACCGCTAGAGGAGAGAGCTAGAATTATTTCTAGTATTAAATATGTTTATGATATTATACCTGATTGGAATGACTCGAATGGGACAGCGTGCGGAGCTATTCAAAAGTTTTATGAACAGTATTCTATGTCGAGTGAGCTTCTCTTATTCGCAAATGGAGGCGATCGCACTCCTGACAATGTTAGTGATTTGGAGATAAATCTTTGTATTACTCTTGGTATTATGCCAATCTTTAATGTTGGCGGAACCAAAACACAAAGCAGCTCAGCTTTTCTTAGTAATTGGGGCTCTAATAAGTAACATACTTCTTGCACACATAGTATTTCTATGTTATATTTGTTACAATATATTACTAACCCAAAGCTGAACGACTTAGCTTTGGGTATATTTATGTGTAAGGGCATGATATGGACTCCAAAGAAAGAAATAAACTAGAAGTTTTTACATATAGATGGATTAGCGATTGTGAAGATGTAATTACTTCTTGGGATGATTGTAAAGATTTTGCTTTACATAAGTGCATTTTGGATTGGTCTCCAAGACGCACCTCTAGTAGAGGTGGTTGGTATGCAACTGGCCCAGGTATTAATATTGCTATGAATAATTTTGTTAAGACTCGTAGCAAGATATACAGGATGTATGAATATCCTAGCTTTGATGACTCTTCAGTTATTGGTGGTTTCTATGCAAGCGATCCAAACTTAGCTATTGGAATGACTATCTGCCATGAAATGGCTCATGCGGTGCAGTTCTACAGAGTACTGCACTTAGGTTATGCTAGAGGTAAGCCACATGGAGATGAGTTTAAAACTCCATATGCAATGATTAGACGTGCTATTTTTAACAAGTTGCTACCAGATCAAGTTAAGATGAAGCAAGAATATGATGCTCTAGTCAACAATATAGTAAAGCCTTATAGGCTTGCTAATACTAAGGAACTTAATCATTTGTTTGGAATTTGATATATGATGAATAGCTTTGGATTTTTAGGTGCTAGTTTAGTAGTGCTACACATATTAGGTTATTCAGATTGGACGGGTTTGGCAGTAGGTGGAACACTTATAGCGCTTGACTTATTCTTAGTTAGAATGTATTATAAAGATATACACAACATTCAAACGCTTCTAATATCGCTTATGCAATACTTAGAAGCTGATGATTACATTGAAGAATACGAAGAAGAAGAGGATTCCAGTGGATTATAAGTCTTTAAAAACAATTGTACAACACCACGATAAACTGTATTATGACTCAGGTAAGCCTGTGCTATCCGATGCAGAATATGATGGGCTGTACGATCAGCTTGTAGAAATGGAAAAACTTCAGGGTTGGAAAGACCCTGACAGCCCTACTATACGTATTACTTCTAGCGTAGGTAAGATCAAACATCCCCATAAGTTGTACTCTTTAAAGAAGGTGTATAGTAAAGAAGATATTGACGACGACTTTTCTATTATCACTCCTAAACTAGACGGGGTAAATTTATCTATTACTTATACCAATAATAATCTTTCTACCATGCTTACTAGGGGTGATGGAGAGTTTGGTGAGAATGTAATCCATTTATCAAAAGTTATTAAAGGAGTTCCTCTAACTGTAACTGAAAATGTTACGTTTGTCGGAGAAGTTGTAACTGATAATGAAGGCGTAGATAACTTCCGCAACTATGTTGCAGGAGCGCTCGGACTTAAGAGTGCCAAAGAAGCACAAGATAGAAATTTACGATTCATTGTTCACGATGTTTATGGGTTAGAAAAAGATTATCTTGATAGACTATCTGTAGCTAAGGCTATGGGTTTCTCAACTGTTATTGATAGTGAGTACTCTCAGTACCCGCAAGACGGTATTGTATATCGTGTGCCTTCTTATCAAAAAGAAGTTAACATGGGTTATACGTCTAAGCATCCTAGATTTGCACTAGCTCTTAAACAAAAAGAAAGCTATACTTCTGCAACAAATCTAAAAGATATTGACTGGGCTATTGGTCGCAGTGGTGTTGTAACTCCTGTAGGAATTGTAGATCCAGTAGTATTAGATGGAGCTACTGTATCACGAGTTATTCTACACAATCTAGATTTTGTGTTAGAACATAAATTGCGTCCAGGTGATTCAATTCTTATTGAACGTAGAATCACTCCCCAATTCGTTAGAGTGCTAAAGCATTCTAACTACGAGCCGTTTAGCATTGATGATGCGGAGAGAAGTGTAGGGTCTAGACTAAAACGTGTTGGCCCTAAGATTTACATGGATCAACAAGATGGCAAACGCTTAGTAGAACACTATGTAAAAACAATGGGTATTAAAGGCTTAGGCCCAGCATCTATTGATAAACTAGAACTTAAACATCCTTCAGAGCTATATGATAAAGTTTATTGGGATGTATTAGGTAAAAACGGTGATAAAGTTAAAGAAGAGGTTTATAGGCCTAAGGACTATCCTACTGTATTAGCTGCTCTTGGTATTCCAGGAGTTGGTAAGTCTACAGCCTTACTTATCACTAAATATCTTCCTAAGTTCGAGCAACTGCATAAGATTGCAGAAACTCCTATTAAAGGAATCGGTCCTACTACTGTAGATAACATTCTTAGCTGGTTAGAGGTTAATGAAGATTGGGTAGAACAACTACCTTACGATCTTGAAATTGAAAACTATAAAGCAGAGGATATTGTTGAATATAGAAAAGTGTGTATAACCGGTAAGCTAGATATGACTAAAGCCCAACTAGGCGAGCACCTACAAAAGTTTGGCTTTGAAGTAATAGATTCTGTAACCAAAGATTGCTATGCGCTAATCACTGCTGGCGAAGAATCTATAAAAACAAAACAAGCGGTCAAATACGGAGTTCCGATTTTTAACTATTGGAATAGTCGTGCTACGATCCTGAAAGGTATGTTTTAAATGACAGTTATTAATTTTCAAGAATACTTGGAAAGAAAAACAGCATCTGCACCTAAAGATAATGTTACTCAAAGAATTTTAGAAGCATTTACAGATAGCTATATGTATAATCTAGTAGCTAATGAAGTAAATATAGAAAACGAAGATATTGCTTTTGATATCGCAACAATACAATTTCTAATGAGAGGAATGGCTCACAGATCCCAAGGAGAAACGCATCCTAGCCAAATCCTATTAGATAAGCTAAAACATAGCGTTGTAGGAGGGGCCTAATATGCTCGTAAAAATATCATGCTCAAGAGACGAAGTTCCAGCTATAACAGAGTTTTATGCAGAACAAGGGTTTACACTACAAAAAAAGTTATCTTTAGGTAACGAAGTAGATCTGTGGTTTTCTTGTGCTGATAGTTACGAAGGATATAGAGCTATATCTGACTTTGGTGCACAAGGCTTCTTAGAGTTTCAAGATGGCAGCGTATCACCACTATATGTAAGGCGATCGCCTAATTTTGATGATTAACTTTTATTTTTGAAAATTATACTTGCACACTGCTCAAACATGAGTTAATATATAAATATGTTTTAACAAGGGTACACAAATGACAGTCGCACAACAAAATTACACAGAAGAACAAACTGAAAAACTACTTGAACTTTACCAAAAACTTGGAACTGATAAGATTGAAGATATCGCAGATCAACTAGGCAAGCCTGTAAGATCTGTTAGGTCTAAGCTAGTTAGAGAAGGAGTGTATGTTCCTTCGGAAAAGCAGCCAGATCGTAAGAATGGTCCTTCTAAAAAAGAAATGCTCAACACTCTTCAAGAGCTTGTTGGGTTTGATACAACAGGATTTAGCGGTTCTACTAAAGAAGCACTTACCACTTTGATTGTATACTTAAAAAATAATGAATAAGTTACTAGAAATAGTAATTTAAGTGAAGTTAGTGTTAGTCATTCCCCCAGATTTAGACTAAACGGCTAGCGTGTAGAAGAGCGAGGTTGGGGCTGCTTTTACAAATCTCTCTGCGATAAACAATGTTTAAGCGTGAGGGGCCTGTTTGAAGGTAATCAGGTAAACAAGAAAACCTTTGTAGGTAGCTAAACTGACCTAGCACAAAACAAGTTTAGGAGGTTTGGTCAATCTCCGACGTAAGTCCAGCTTGTGCAGTTGGCACGACTAATAAAGGCGTAGTGATCTCTCTCTACGCCTTTATTTTTCTCTTGCTATTACATAGTTTATATGTTATATTGTTTATAACAAATAAGGAATACAACATGTATACTATTAGGCAATTAGCAAAAGATAGATTTCAAATTGCTGCTTTTGGTGATTACAAAGAACCTACAGCCATTTATTTTATTAGTGACAAACGTTGTTCTTGCCCAGCTCGCAATCCTTGTAAGCATCAAAAGATTCTAACAGCTTTCAAGGAACTTGAACATGGGGCCTGGGGTTTTGAATTTGTAGGTAACGAGGTACAGCCTTTTGTTATTCGTAGCATGGAGTTTTAGTATGGATTATGATGCAGTTGGTAAAATTATATTCTTTTCTTTTTTACACGCTCTTACCTTGCTGTTTATTGCCTTAAAGTTGACTGGGCATATTGACTGGAGTTGGTTTGCAGTTGTTAGTCCCATTGCTATTCCTATGACTATTGGGTTTATAGTATCTTTTATTGCAGGTTTTAAACGCGGATATAACGGCACTAAGAATTAATACTTTTATGGTTCCTTAGCTCAGTTGGATAGAGCAACTGCCTTCTAAGCAGTGGGTCGAGGGTTCGAATCCTTCAGGGACCGCCAATAACGTCCTCGTAGGCCAATCGGTAGAGTCAGCAGACTTAAAATCTGCGTAGTGTCGGTTCGAGTCCGACCGGGGACACCAATTTTTTAAAATGGAGATTAACATGAAAAAATGGCCTTCTAGCTATTATGCAACTGAACAAGAATGTAAAAATCCGTTTTACAGACATGCTAATCCTAAAAAAGCCACCAAAGCTGGCATTTATGGTTGGCGCTCTTTCTAACTACTATAAAGATTACAGGGTGTAGACCGTAGCCTGGTACCGGGCCGCATTTGGGATGCGGAGCTTTAACGCCACGGGAGTTCGAATCTCCCCACCTTGACATAGCTGTTTAACTCGGACAGCATAAACAACTAGAGTAGGCGAAAAGGGTAGCTCCCCTGATAATACTTACCTATTATCTAGCCTAAATTCCGGTAAGGGAGTAAGTTAATGAATTTTATATGCCGTTTTTGTAACGAGCAGCGCGTCAATGCTAATTCTTTACGAAATCATGAGCGCCTGTGTATCCTAAATCCTAATAGGCAAATTGTTAAAATTGAAGAAGCAAGGGTAGTAGCTAATAATAAAGTATTATGTACTTTTTGTAATAACACCTTTTCTAAAGCAAATATAAAAAGACATTCTAATGCTTGTATTAAGAATCCTGTAGTACAAGAAAAAAAGAAAAAAATATGTCCAGTGTGCGAAAAAGTATATTATACTAAATCTGTGACCTGCTCTAATAGCTGTGCTAATACGCATTTCAGAACTGGTATAAAAAATCCAAATTTTAAAGAAGATAGTAATACTGCCTACGTATCAATATGCTTTTATTACCATAAAAAAGAATGTATTATATGTGGGGAATATAATATAGTCACAGTTCACCATTTTGATAAAAATCACAGTAATAATGATCCTTCAAATTTAATACCTTTATGCCCTACGCACCATCAGTATGCTCATTCTAAATTTAATTATTTAGTTGACAAGCAGATAATAGAATATAGAAACAAGTTTATAGAAGCGTACACCATAAATAAAATATAGCTTGACTTTTTAGCAGTTATATACTATAATACCAGTATAGAATAGGAATTTTGTATGAGTAAGAAAAGTAGTATTGATTATTCTGAGTTGTCAGGATTGATGGTAGCTTTATACCGTGCAAAGCTAGACACTACTACCTCTTCTGAAGTTATACAATGGTTAACTGATAGGATAAGCTACTTATCTAATAAATAATTTGGAAGTGAGACTTGGTAGTCAGAGGAGTCTTATAAGCTCTTTGCGCCAGATTAGCGCCTTTGAGGTGGTTCGAATCCACCCACTTCTACCAATATAATGCCCTTATAGCTCAGCTGGTAGAGCACCTGATTTGTAATCAGGGGGTCGCGGGTTCAAGTCCTGCTGAGGGCACCACATAAACTTTATGAGTAATTAATGGATTTTATTTTCGACATTGATAGCACACTAAGTGATGATAACCACCGTTCTCATTACTTAATGCAAACCCCAAAAGATTGGGATAACTATTATAGTAATCTTATACACGATAGCGCCATTGAGCCTAGTGTGCGAGCACTTCAAGCTCTGTATAATGATGGACATAAAATTATTCTTTGTACTGGGCGACCAGAACAGTATAGAGAACTTACTATGCAGTGGTTAGAGAAACACAATATATTAATACACGACTTGTTTATGCGACTACCAGAAGATGGTAGAGTTAGAAACGCAGAGGCTAAGCGTATTATGATTGAAAGAATTAAATTAGCCGGGTACACTCCCGTAGCCGTATATGAAGATAATCCTTACTCAGTAGAAATGTGGAAATCCTTGGGTCTAGTAGTTTATCATGTTAAATAGAACCCTATAAAGAGAATAGTAGTGAAATCAGTAATCCAACCTATACTTGATAACTATTTAAGAAGATTTGCTAAATCAGTAGTAAACAGAAATTCTAAAGAACAAGAAATTTGTTTAAGTATGTTATTAGTATTGAGTCCACATCATCATGCAGCGGCTTTAAGAGTAAGAAATAGACACACAGGAAATTAAGTAATTATGTCTGATACTTTAGTTTTAAATGCTGACGGACTACCGGTAAGTGTAGTTCCGCTAAGTGCAGTAAGTTGGAAAGAAGCTATTCTATATATGTATCACGATAAATGTGATGTATTAGAATGGTATGATGATTGGGTTGTGCATAGTGCTAGTTGGGAGACTCGTGTACCTGCTGTTATTATGCTTAAAGACTATCTAAAACGACAAACTTCTGTTAGATTTTCTAGACAAAATGTGTATCTAAGAGATGAATATAGATGCCTTTATTGCAATAATCACTTAAGCAATAAAACAGCTACAATGGATCACGTGTTACCTCTGTCTTTAGGCGGCAAAACAAACTGGACTAATATTGTTACTGCTTGTGGTCCTTGTAACCATAAAAAAAGTAATAAAACAAAGATTAAACCAAGATACGCACCTTACAAGCCTAGTTATTTTGAACTAGTAGAAAAACGTAAAAAACTACCGTTCTATGCCATAAAGCATAATAGCTGGAACAATTGGTTACAAATAGAATAAAATTTAATTTGCTAAACTACTTTTTATTTGTTATAGTTAATTAAGATTGGTGAGGTGCCTGAGAGGCCGAAAGGAGCGGTTTGCTAAACCGTCGTACCTATAAAAGGGTACCCAGGGTTCGAATCCCTGTCTCACCGCCATAAAATAATGCGGAATTAGCTCAGTGGTAGTAGCGTCTGCTTTACACGCAGAATGTCGGGAGTTCGACCCTCTCATTCCGCACCATAAACACTAAGGAGAAAATATAATGTCATATTGGGGTTATCACGCAATGTTCGATTGCGCATCGTGCGATATAGATAAAGTCACTAGTAAAGAAAACGTACATGCTTTTATTAAAGAACTTGTACCTGCAATTGACATGATTGCATTTGGTGAGCCTATGATTGAGCATTTCGCTACTCATGAACCAGATAAAGCTGGTATTAGTTTTCTCCAGATGATCGAGACCAGTAATATCTCTGGCCACCTGGTCGATTCAAACGGCGATGCTTATATTGATATCTTCTCATGTAAGACTGTTGACGTAAAGGTTGCCGAAGATCTTATTATGCAATATTTTAATCCTAAAAAAATCCGACTCAACTTTATTACTCGTAGCGCCGGATAATAGTATTGCGGGTGTAGCTCAGCGGTAGAGCGTCTGCCTTCCAAGCAGAATGTCGTGGGTTCGATCCCCATCGCCCGCTCCAAGCGTTCCCTATAAAATGGGATCTAAAACCGGACCAGCGCACCGATAAGGCGTGTAGGCGAGGTTAGTGAGAAGTCTGAAAGCTGTGGAGCCAAACTCACTTTAATAAAAGTCGTGGTCCTCTGAATCAGTCGATTTAGATTGTTAGGAGACTGGTTTTTTAGTAAACAATCTATGTCTGCGCTGCCCGTCGGCGTAGAAATAAATCAAAAGGGATCTGTGTAACGGTGAACTTAGGGCGGGCCAATTAAACAGGTACACTGCGATAACTCGTTATACCTACTAGCGTGCACACTAGACGTAAAAAGGTGAACTCAGTGTGCCTCTTTAATTGGTTTTTGGATGGATACTGCAACCAAGCTTAGTGTAAGCAATTACACATTGGCAAACGGTTAGATAGTATCGTCGAGGTCCACAGACCATCCAGTCAATTAATTTGTGGATAGTACGCGATATGAAGCTAACTCGCCTTACACTAAGGCGAAGTGTTCTTAGGCTCCGGCAATAAGATCGGTGTGACAGCTCGGAGAGACGAGTACTTATGCGGGTATGGCGAAATTGGTAGACGCACTAGATTTAGGTTCTAGCGCCGCAAGGCGTGGGGGTTCAAGTCCCTCTACCCGCACCAATAATTTGGAGTTGTAATGTTTGAAAAGTCGTGGTTTGAAGAGTTTTATAAAACAGAAGATCCTTGGTCTTATAAAACTATGGTAGATGATGCTTATAGAAAATCTGTAATATTAGATACTATTAGTGAATTTGGAACCTTTGATAGAGCATTAGATATAGGCTGTGGTGAAGGATTTATAACTGAGCATATACCAGCTAAAACAATTCATGGAATAGAAATATCAGACTTGGCAGCTTCTAGACTACCAAGCAATATACATCGAGTTCATAGCCCTGATGGGCAGTATGATTTAGTAATGACTACTGGAACTCTGTATAAAGAATATGACAACAAACAAATAATAGATTGGATACACCAATCTGCCTCACGCATTGTTTTAGTGGCAGGAATCAAAAGTTGGTTCGTGCCTTTTAGTTTTGGAAAGCTAGTTAAAACACTAGAATTCGACTATAGAAGTAACTTAGGTCAACAGGTTTTAGTATATGAAGTTAGCTCATAATATAGGCGACCACAAACACTCTAACTATCATAGCCGTCAAGAAATTCAAGCTTGCACAGATGAAATAGGTTTTGATGGTATATATTTAAACGTGTATGAAAATCAAGATGTGCTGGTGAATAAATCTGGCATTATGTTTGTAATGGGTGACTATCTAGGTGGTGACAATAGATTTGATTTACAATATGTCCCAGCCCTAGAGCGATACTGCACGCTAGAGCAAGTTCAAGAGCTATGCGAGCGCTATAATTTTGAACTAGGTTGGCACACCTGGAGCCACCCTGATCTAACTAAGCTTAGTATTTCGGAAATAGAGCGCGAAGTAAAAGCTCCTTTTCCTTGTAGATATTTTGCTTATCCATATGGTATTTTTAATGATACAGTGGTTAACGTAGTTAAAAATGCGGGGTATGAACGAGCTTGGAGTGTTCATCAAGGCACTTTAGATATGAGCGAGACTGACTGGCAGTTTAAAATACGCAGAGATTATGTATCATGGATAAAATAACTGAATACCGTAAAAAAGGTGTAATTCGTATACCTAGCGTATTTACTACTGAAGAATGCAAAAAGATTAAACAAGAAGCTTATCGCACTAGTGATGCTCAGATTAAAGCTGCGGGATATAATCATACTCCAGCAGAATATAAAAATGGTAATAGAGTACTAATGTTTCTTCCTGCATTAGCAAATGACTATATTAATTCTATCAGAATAGACGACAGACTAGTAGCATTAGTAAAACAGTTTATAGGTAATGACGTAAAACAAATTAATAACCAAATATACTTTAGAGAAGCTGGAGATGGAGATCAGTTTGCTTGGCATAGAGATTCTATATTTAGAGAGTCTACTAACTTTAAGCACACTGTAGCAGATGATTATTTTCAAACAATAATTGCAGTAGATGATATCACAGAAGATAATGGAGCTATTGAATTTATTGAGGGCTCACACTTATGGGAATCTTTTCCTAAACCTAGCAATCTAAGAACGTTTGAAAGAAATGATCTGCAAGGAACTAAATACACTGCTAACGCTGGGGACGTACTAATATGGTCTGTAAACATTGTACACGGCAGTGAGCCTAATATATCTAGTAGCGATAGAATGACATATATGAATGGTTTTTGCAGAACCGCTTCTGTATCCGTATATCCTGACTATTTAGTTGAGGGTGTTGTGCAACCTAACATAAGAATAGATCAATTAGTATGATTACAGTAGTTATAGCTTCTTACCGTTATGGACATTTAGCTGCTCACTGTATTGAGTCTATTCTTAGTCAGAGTAAAGCTCCTCAACATATTATGTTTGTAGATGATGGAGTTGGTGATTGCAACCACCTTCCTAGCATATATCCAGAAGTTGAATATGTATTTAGAGATAAAAACTTAGGCACTGTAGCTAATTTTCAAGATATGCTAATGCGCGTGCAAAGCGAATATGTAATGTTTCTAGGTGCAGACAACTGGCTCCGTTCCGATGCTCTTGAAATTCTTAGCCCGCCTGTTACAGATATAGTAACCTACGATATTATGGTTACTGGTGAACTTAAATCTGAAATACTGATTAGACATTCAGATGAAGCATATCCACTACGCGGTGATATATATTGGGAGCGTAAAGCAGTTCATCATGGCTCAATGTTGTATCGAACAGAGTTCGGTAAGCGGGTAGGGTATAAGAAATTTAGAGACGGAGTCTCTCAGCCGGAAGAAGATTGGCATCTTTGGACTGAAATGAGAAAGCAGGGTGCTACTTTAGCATATCATAACGAACCTCTGCTATACTATAGACGACACAGAGAAAACTTCTTAAAATATTCTCAGTAATATTAGGAGATGTAATTTGGCTAAAAAAATTACTGTAGATCAACTTATTGAACTAGCTAAAGTTGCAGATGATGATTCTTTTGACTTTGGTATGCTAGAATTCGATGAAGAAGAACTATATAAAACAGTTGCTGGAGCGGTATGTAAAAATTACATGAGCACTGCGGCTGATTATCGTGATGTTATTTATTTATCTAGTATAATAAATCTACAAGTAAAAAACTTCGCTCTTACTTGCAGTAATGCTAAACTGTTAAATACTATTAGTAGTTTAAAAGCTAAGCTAGAAAAAAAGTAATAGAGTCGGTAAAGTGTTACGGTAGCACATCAGTCTCCAAAACTGAGGGCCAGGGTTCGACTCCTTGTACCGATGCCACTACAAATACTAAGGTGAGGTGTCCGAGCGGTTTATGGAACTGGTCTAGAAAACCAGCGTACGGAAACGTACCGTGGGTTCGAATCCCACCCTCACCGCCATAGTATAAAAGGAAGATTATCATGAAAGAATTAATTACAGAAATGAAAGTAACACTAGCTAGTGTATTTTCTTTTTATCTAAAAACTCATAACTACCATTGGAATGTTACTGGTCCAGATTTTGCTCAGTATCATGACTTTTTAGGTAAACTTTATGAAGAAGTGTGGGATAGTGTAGATCTTTATGCAGAGCATATTAGAACTCTAAACTCTTATGCTCCAGGATCTTTAGGTCGTTTCTCAGAGCTATCTTTAATTGCTGATGAAACTACAATCCCTTCAGGAGTTAGTATGATGTCAAAGCTTGCACAAGATAATAGCATTATACTAGAGCAACTTTATAAAACCGTTTCTTTAGCCGAAATGGAAGGCAAGCGCGGTATTATAAACTTCTTAGAAGGTCAGATTGATTACCACGATAAACTAGCTTGGATGCTTAGTAGTTTTAATAAATAATAATATTGGGAAATAGCTCAATTGGTAGAGTAGCGGACTTTGAATCCGTTGGTTGGTGGTTCGAATCCACCTTTCCCAGCCAAAGAATAAAGCCGGTATAGCTGAGTGGTTTAGCAGCTGATTAGTAATCAGCTGACGGGAGTTCGATTCTCTCTATCGGCACCAGGAACTATATGGAAAATTTAGCAGATTATGAACTATGGGAAAAGTATCCCAAATATCATAAATGGTTTAATAAGCTATATATAGCAGAGCTTATGAGTTATAGGTGTGGGCCGTCTGGTACTGCACCTAAACTTTCTGATTATTATATAGTTAGACCAATTTATAACTTAGCTGGTATGGGTATAGGCGCGTCTCTACAATGGATTGAAGCGGGAGATAAAAGTGCTGTGCCTCCAGGATATTTTTGGTGTGAGTATTTATCCGGTTTCCACTATTCCGCAACCTATACATTTAAACATGGTGGAGTGAGTAGTAGTAAGCCATATTGGGAACCTCTTCATTGTTGGATAGGTTATAATAACACTAATAATCTAACTAAGTTTACTAGATGGGAACGCAGTACCTCGTACATACCAGAAGTACCGCGAGAATTCAATGAATTAAGCGGTCTTATCATAAATATAGAATTTAAAGGTCAAAATCCTATTGAAGTTCACCTTAGAGGGTCAGGTAATCCAGACGGTAGTTTAGATTCTGATTATAACGAATATATACCAGTATGGGCTTCAGACTTTGTTGATATAGATTCTTATATATCAAAAGGTTATAGTTATATTACTGATGATGAAGATATGAGTGATGTGTATCCTTATACTTCGGAACGAAGGCTAGGATTTTTAGTTAAGTAATGCAGTATGGTAGAGTAAACTTAACAAAAACAAACTATGAATTATATAATAATGCTTCTATATTAATTAATCCTAATATAGAAGCATTAAACATTATATATACAGATTATTGTAGATATAAGAGGTTTCAGTCAGTTGAGCCTCTTTTTTATCACGAAATTGTAATGAACGATGTTATTGGTTACTTTGATAATTCAGAACTAGTAGCATTTTCTATTATTTCTCATTTAGATGAGATAAGCGTTAGAGGAATACAATTTGCATGGAATTATAAAAATCCGAGTTTAAAGCTTGGTTGGGTAGCTAATTTTCATGAATGCGCTTGGTATAAGCAGTTAGGATATACATATTATTATCTTGGCAGTCACCAGCCTTACAAAGAAAAAATTAGTGGTTATGAGATATTAGGTCCAATCTAGCTTAAACTCTATTAGGAGAGTAAAATGTTAGTTATTGGGTATAAAACAGGGGCAGATTTTAATTCTGCTGCTAAAGTTATAATAAAGCATATGTCTATTAGCTTACAAGAAGCAAGTAAGCTGTGTGACAGAATTAAAAAAGGTGAGGCAGTAAGTCTACCAAATGACTTTGTACTTCGAGATGATTTAAAAGAACTACAGTTCTTGATAAGTTAAATAAAAACGCCACCCAAAAGGTGGCGTTATTTTATTTTGTAGTAGCTCTGAATATTCCATCCCAGTTTTCTGGAAGTGGTTGAGTGCTCATAAACTCGCATCGTTCAATCCACATGTCATAGTAACCATCCATCTGTTTATTAAATGATCCTTTTAGTGTTTCACAAAGTATTGCAGTTTTTTTAAATTGCTTGCTTCTGTAAAGTTGCAACATGTTGTCATGCAGATCTTTTAATTTAGACCATTCAGGCTGTGGATCTTGTAACACTGTATATATTTCTAGCCCTACGCTCTTACCTTTTACAGCTAGATCATCTAGTTTAAGATAAAAGAAGTCATTCTTAGTTGCTTCATACGTGTTAGGTCCGATTATTAGCAACACACCATAAGCTTTACATTGACCTTCTAATCTTGCGGTAGTGCTTACCGCATCACCCAGCACATCATAGCTGTGTCTTGCAGTGCTGCCCATTTCACCTATGTATCCAAGTCCAGTATTAATACCGGCACCCATGCCAACTTTAGGACGACCTTTCTCTATTAACTGTTCATTAAATTTTTCTACAGCTTTTAACATATTCAAACCTGTTTGAACCGCTGTTTTAGGATGATCAGGATCTTCCACTGGAGCATTATGTATGTGCATTGATGCGTCGCCTATATACTTAATAATCATACCGCGTGCATCTAGTACTGGTTTAGTAATGGCATCCATGTATCCGTTCATTACTTCTGTTAGACCTTTAACATCATCACCAAAACTTTCTCCTAGCGGAGTAAACCCACGAAGATCAGAGAAGCATATTGAAACTTCACGTTTTATACCTTGCTTAATTAATTCTGGATTCTTTTGTAGAATCTCAACTACCTCTGGGGAAGCATATCCTCCAAACTGCTTTTTAATACGCATTTTAGCAAAGTACTCTTGTCCATATTTTAATCCGTACACATGAGCAAATACTAGTATACTCATAAGAGCAGGTATAGCTGTATTATAAAGTTCTAGGCTTGAGTAAAATTGTTGGAATGGAAATATCAGTGCGTAAGCTATTGCAGATATAGATACCGCCCAACCTAATCTAACATACGATAGCGCCACAATAGAAATACTAAGAACAGCTATTGAAAGTATTTTTATAGCATCGCTTAGTATTGGGGATGTAATATTATAACTGTTAACAACAGAAGTAAATGCTTTAGCAGTTATTTCATGGCCGAATACAGCACCAGTAGCAGTAGGGACCGGATTAGAAATACCTTCTGCAGTAACTCCTATAAATACGGTAGCTCCATTTAAATCTGGAAACTCTTCAGTCATTTCATAGCGCTTAAAAGCATAGTTAGGATTTATCCAGATTCTAGAGCTGCCATCTGTATTTATAGTTGGAAACCCTTTAACGCGTACAGCTTCTAAACCATATTCATTAGATTTTACTTGATAAGTGTTAGTTCCCATATAAACTTTTAGTATTTCAAGCACAATAGATGGATATAGAGTTTCATCTACTGCTGATATCATTGGAAGACGACGTACAACTCCATCAATCTCTGGTATAGTGTTTGCAATACCAATTCCGCTAACTCTACTTTCATACTCGCTAATGTTAGCAGCAATGCCGCCATAAATAGGAACAAAATTAATAGCACGTGGGCCGACTTCCACAATACCAGTAGTGTAGGCTGCTCGCCCGTCAGTTTGTGTCGAAGGAAAGTGTGCGATGACAACACCAGATCCCAGCATGTTTTTAAAAGACTCATCATTACCTGTTCTATCCTCTTCTGGGAATGACATATTAAATACTATCACTCCTGCGTTTGCGGCTCTCAGCCTTTCAATAAGATCACCATAAACATTACGTTCAAATGGATATTGACCATAGCGTTCTAGTGAGCGTTCTCCAATATCAATAAGTACCGTATCGTTAGCCTCAACCTTATCAGATACTATAAGCTGGTCAAAGAATTTTAGTTCTACGTTTTGTAGAAAACTTGGGTTTGCTATTACTAGCCATATTAACAGTAACGAAGTTACTAAGGCTTGTAGCGGTGATAGTAAAAATTTCATTGTTGATTAATCCTTAATAAGTTATCAGATTCTGGATCTAAAGTGTTTATATACACTTCTGCATCTGTTTGAAATAACGACATGTTTATTCCTGATTCTTGAGTAAAAAACACATCTACATAGCTGTTAGCTGAGTATCTTGCTACTCTAGCACGAGAGTCGTCTATAAAAGTGTAAACTCCTGTTTCAGTATTATAGCCAGCAACTCTACCGTCAATATCTGAATTAAATACGTTAGCCAGCATATTTCCTAATAAATTAGTTAGTAGTTCATTTATTGTAAGACTATCAATAGCTAACTCACCTATACCTAGTAGATCCTCGCCAAGCTCCTCATAATCTAAAAAGTTTATAGCTAATGGGTTGTTATTATTATCTTTCACCATTTCTTTAACAATTTTTTTAGGTGGAGCAATTATAAGTAGATTATTTATCATGCTTTCATTAATTGCTAGTATTACAGGAGTTTTAGGTTTATTCTCTCTACTAGACACTGAGGTGGCTTGAAAAGCTTTATTTAATATTACATGTCCAGCATCTGTGCCTACTAATATTTCCCCAACGCTACCGTCAAAATTAGGTAGTAGAATTACTAGTGAACCGCCTAGTTCATCTACCGTCATTGAAAATGCTGTACCCCTAACAGCTATAGTAGCTGATGGAGTTTGTATATCTACAGTATCAGGATTGCTATGCGCTATATTTCCTGAAGCATACTTTACAGTACCCATAGCAACTTTTAGACCTAGAGAACCTGACGAAGAACTTGGGTCATAAACAAAATCATCTATTAGTAATTCACTATGTTCTCCAACTCTTACTTGAGTTTCGTCTTCAAAAGTTATACCTACTACCCCTTTTGCCGTAACAACATAGTCATTCATTTCTACAGTTAGATCTACTAAAGTTTCAAGCTTACTTGTTTCTCGCTCAACTATACCTGAACCTTTAGCTTCTGTTACTGCACCTATATTTGCATATGCGTAATTAGTCAGACTGAGTAATAGTAATAACTTGATTATTACCATTCGTATCAAGGTTAATCACCGAGGCTGCTAGAGTAGTTTCTTGTAGTATAGTAACAGTATTAGAATCTCCAACTAAATTATGGATAATACTATGACCTCCTACTGCAGAGCCATATCCTGTTTGAGTTATATCTATCTCATTAGAATCGCCAGAATAAGTTAGATCTTGCTTAGCACCATCTGACTCTACTCCTATAGTAAATATATTATAATCTCCTATAATATCATAGTCGATATCCGCATAAGAAGAACTTACTGACGAACCTGAAACCCAAGTTACTTCATTACCGCTACCAGTAAATGATAATACGTAATCACTGCTATCGCCATTAGATATTAAAAAATCTAATAAGTTGGTATCACCAGTAGTAGTTAAGTCAAACGATAGCGTTGTAGCTTCTATACTACCTGTTAGTACGTTACCAGCTCCATCTTGCATAACAGTAATAGTTTGATTAGAGCCGTCTATTATCAAATATGGAGAAGGCTCTGAGGGATTACCTACTTTGTTACCATCTCCATTTTTTTGAGTTATTTCAAATATTAAATTATCGCCACTTACCTGATCTATGTAAACACTTTGGTCTGCATAAGCACTAGTGCTTATTGCTATTAATGAGACAGCCCATAAAAAGCTCTTCATCTCCTTTCTCCTTACCACAGTTTATTGCTTATACCTTCAAGTACTAGTTCATGAACTGCTTTGTTAACCGCTGATCTTACTGCGTAGTTAGATTCTTCGTTAGTAGCAGTTCCTGATTCTATCTCTATAACTTTTCTGTCTAAGTCAAAAAATTTAGTGGCTGTTAAATTATCTGTAGTACTTAGTATTTCTTTTTCTACTAGTATAGATGCTAGCACTTCAGAAGTTGCAACTGATATAGCTCGTATAGCTACTGTTACCGTATGTTTAGTATATTTATCACTTACTCCTATGCCAAAAACTCGTACACCATCACCACCTGACAATACATTAGCATCATAGCCTACTATTCCGCCCTCTACCAACATTCCGGCATATAACATTGATGGTAAATCTAATTCGGAATTAGCTTCTTCCATAGCAGATCTTATTATTTGTCGCTCTTTAACTATATTATCTATATTTTTTCGTTCTAACACTCTAAACCATTTACCGTTACTATAATCTTTTAAACCATCTATTAAATAGTTTTCAGCTCCTTGAGTAACTGCAGAAGATAGACCTGTACCTTGTCTTTGGCCAGTCATATCACTATAAGAGTAAACTCCTACTATTATAGGCCCGTTTTTTGGTGGAGGACTACTATATTGTATACTCTCTACTACTTCAGGTTGAGCTATAGTAGTTACTGTAGTGTTAGAGCAAGCGGCTAATAGTATTAAAGGTAGTAAGTATAATTTCATAGACCTAAGCTCCCAATTGGAATGCTGATATTAGTAGTACTGCCATCTGGCGCTGTTATAGTTAAACTAACATCAACACCGTCATTAACATATTCAACTGTATTACCTGCAAGCTCAAAAGATCCATAAGAAGTAGCGTCTTCACTGAATAAAGTTTCTACTAACTGTTTTGATAGTTGGGCATATACTCTAGATTCAAAGTTATTAATAAATCGATTTAAGTTAGAGTTTTCTTCTTCTCGCAAAGCTTCATCTATTTCTGCTTGGATTCTGTCTTTTTCTTTTTGGGTTGCATTTTGAGTCATCTGCTCAAGAGTCAATACATGAGAAGAGTAACCTACCCCAGAAAAAGAAGGATTACTAAAGTTATAAGCTTCTTGAGCTGCTATTTTCAACGGCAGCAGGCTTAGTATCATTGCTAGTACTAATTTCATTCTTAACTCCTTTACCATTCTTTTCTTGCTCTTGAAGTATCATGTTTAGTTTAGTATTTAAGCGTATTAAGTCATTATCCAACATACGAATTCTATCTATAAGAGCTATTAGTGTCATATGAGATTCATTTACAACCGGGTCAACTTCTTGTGTAACCCAAGTCCAAATATAGTAAATAAAATATCCTAGACCAAAGGCGGCTATTATCGGAAAACCATATTGATTAATAGCCGCCGCAATTCCTACTGTGTCCATAATTATTCCTTATCTTAGAATTTAATATTATAACCTAGACCAAAAGAGTTTTCACTAGAATCGATATCTCT
>Ga0315909_10002624_pt1 | contig 22772 bp, 24 predicted proteins | sample LakEriMetagenome_11_FD_203527 | JGI IMG/M metagenome (GOLD analysis project Ga0315909, IMG submission 203527) | Freshwater fungal communities from buoy surface, Lake Erie, Ohio, United States - Buoy 2 MA125 | ecosystem: Environmental > Aquatic > Freshwater > Lake | place: USA: Lake Erie, Ohio...
CATAACTTCTGCGGTAAAACTCTTTCCATCTTCTAGCGTGACGGTTACGCCATCTGCATTCTTAACCGCAGACTGGAAGCGAACTCCCAGTTCAAATTTAATTCCACGCTTACGGAATGCGCGCTCAAGCTGCTTGCTTGATGACTCATCTTCTAGAGCGATCAAATGTGGCAATCCTTCAATGATTGTGACGTCAGAACCAAAAGACTTCCAGACAGAAGCGAACTCGCAACCAATCACTCCACCGCCAAGGACAATGACGCTCTTTGGAACATAGGACATCTTTGTTCCGTGATCAGATGTGATGATCTTCTCGCCATCGATTTCTAAACCAGGAAGAGTTTTTGCATATGACCCTGTGGCAAGAATGACGTTCTTGCCGGTGTAGCGAACTCCGTTTACTTCAACGGCATCTTTAGCAACTAACTTTCCGTAACCTTCGATGAAAGTAATGCCACGAGACTTCACTAATCCAGTTAAACCTTTGTACAACTTACTGATTACGCCATCTTTGTAACTGTTAACGCCAGCCATATCAATGCCATCAAATGTTGACTTCACTCCGAAGTGTGAACCTTCGCGTGCGCCATCAGCGATCTCTGCAGAGTGCAACAGTGCCTTAGTTGGGATACAACCTCGGTGTAAGCAGGTTCCGCCGACCTTGTCCGCTTCGATCAAGGCAACGCTCAGACCAAGCTGTGCGCCACGAAGGGCTGCGGCATAACCGCCGCTTCCTCCACCAAGGATGACGAGATCAAATTGAGACACTAAACGGCTCCCTTCACGCGCCCACGCGGGCTATGTGCTTATCTTGCCCCAAAGAGGGGCAAACCTCCCAATGCGCCAGGAAGGCCTACCCCTGCTCGGCCAATGTCACAAGAGATCTCAGTGAAATTCCAGTTCCACCGACAGGTGTGTAGCCATGAGGCTTGGCTTCGTTATAAGCCGGCCCAGCAATATCCAAATGCAGCCATGGCAGATCGGCTGAAACGAAATCCTTCAGGAAAAGTCCAGCAACAAGCATGCCGCCCATGCGATCACCAATGTTGGCCAAATCCGCAACTGGTGAATCAAGTGAAGCACGCAATTCTTCTGGAAGCGGCATCGGCCAGAACTGTTCTCCACTGATCGCGGTGACCTTCATAAAGGCTTCGCTAAATTCTGGGTTGTTGGTCATCACAGCACTTGTGCGGGTTCCTAGCGCAACAACCTGTGCACCTGTCAATGTCGCAACATCGATAATTCCATCAAGTTTGCTGTTGACACTTTGTGCTTTCATTAATGCATCAGCCAAAACTAAACGTCCTTCAGCATCAGGGTTGAGAACCTCAACGGTCTTGCCGCCAAAGATGGTGATGATGTCACTTGGACGTGTAGCGGTATCACTTGGCATGTTTTCGGCTAATGGTGCCCAGGCATCGATTGCAACATTTAATTTCAATTCAGCAATTGCAACGACCGCTGCACTAACCGCTGCAGCACCACTCATATCTGACTTCATCGCTTCCATACCTGCAGCTGGCTTAAGCGCTAGACCGCCTGTATCAAAAGTAATTCCCTTGCCAACAAATGCATATCGCTTTGTGACCTTGCCTTTAGGTGTATATGAAATATGTAGCAAACGTGGGGGATTTGCCGAACCTTGTCCAACGCCAATGATTCCACCAAAGCCCTGCGACTTAAGTTGCTTCTCATCCCAAATCTGAACCTTTAAGCCGGATTTGGAACCACCTGCAGCCTTTACAACCGCAGCCATTTTCTTTGTAAATGAATCTGGGGTTAAATGACTTGGGGGAGTATTGATTAAATCGCGAACCAAGTATGTGTATTTTGCAACGATTGCAGCTCGTGATACGGCAGCCTTTGCATCCGCATTTGAAGCAAGCTTTGAGTAAATAGTAATTGTCTTTAGTGGAGCCTTGAAATCAGCTTTTGTCGAGCCACGAAACTCAGTAAATGAGTACGCACCCAAAGCAGCACCTTCGCCGACAGCTGCTATCTCTGGCAACGACTTTGCTGGAAGTGAAAAAGTTGCTGATGCATTTCCTGCCAGTGCGCGTGAAGCGGCACCTGCTGCACGACGAAGCGTTTCGTGGGAATACTGCGTTGCCTTCGCGCCTAGGCCGGTAAAGACAAACATTCGAACATGGGTTCCTGGCACCTTAATTACTTCATCAGTTTTTCCGGTAGCGCCCATATCTACTAGCTGGGCAAGAACCGTCTTTGTGTCGATTGCCATATCACCTGATTCAATGGCGATTCCGCCCTTTGAGTTTGTAGATGCAAGCCCAAGGACAAGTACCTCATCTTTAACGACGCCATCTGAAATCTTTAGTGTGCTCATACCCTGAAGCGTAATCGAAAGATTGGTAGGTTTGCACAATGAAGAGCTCGCCACTAAACGATAAACACCTGGCGCTTAATGCAAAGATGGCCGACTTTGGTGGCTGGATGATGCCGATTGAGTATCCGGGTGCCGGCGTGCTGGCCGAGCATGCCGCGGTTCGTGAACGGGTGGGCCTTTTCGATGTTTCACACCTAGGTAAAGCATCTGTTGTAGGTCAGGGAGCGCTGGATTTTCTCAATCAATGTCTAACCAATGATTTAAACAAGATCCAGAATGGTTCTGCTCAATACACCTTGTTATGCACGCCCAGCGGTGGAGTTGTTGATGATTTGATTGCCTATCGAAACTCGGCCTATGATTTCTTTCTAGTGCCCAATGCTTCCAACACCACCGATGTTGTCAAAGTTTTGAAAGAGCAAGCACCGGCAGGTATTGCAGTAACCAATCTGCATAATGACTTTGCAGTACTAGCGATTCAGGGTCCACTTGCACCACAAGTATTGGCCCAACTTGGAGTTAAAACCGATATTGATTACATGGCATTTACACATGTTTCTATCTCTGGAGCAGATGTCATTGTGTGTCGCACCGGATATACCGGCGAACTTGGTTATGAGTTACTTCCTAAGGTTGCTGATGCTTCACGCGTGTGGGATGCCATAACCGAAGTCATCTCGCCAATAGGTGGCTTAGTTTGCGGATTAGGAGCACGTGACACCTTAAGAACTGAAATGGGATACCCATTGCATGGGCACGAATTAAGTTTGCAGATTTCACCAGTAGAGGCAAGTGCGAGCTGGGCGGTCGGTTGGAAGAAAGAAAGTTTCATTGGCTCAGAAATCCTGAAAGGGCAGAAACAAGGCGGAGCATTGCGCAAAAGCTTTGCCATCAAATCCTTGGATCGTGGAATTCCGCGCGCTGGAATGTCGGTGAAAAATTTAAGTGGTGAAACGGTCGGTGAAATCACTAGCGGTACTTTTTCGCCAAGCTTAAAAGTCGGTATAGGTTTAGCGCTTTTGAAATCAGATATTGAAATCGGGCAAACTCTAGTGATTGATGTGCGCGGACGCGATTCACAGTGCGAGGTTGTAAAACTTCCCTTTGTTACTTCACACGTTCGGTAAAGACAATTGGTGCCATAAAGGCAGCACGGGTATGTGTTCTTCGCAGCGCTGATAGAACCGCCCCACCAGTAAAGGCAATTAGGGCGCTGGTAAAGATCGCTCGAGGAATATCCCAGGCCATCGCTGTTGCAAAGTGAAAAGTGATAAATCGAGACAGGTTCTCAGAGAGATTGCCGTTGGGTAAGTACGACAGTTGAGTATTTGAACCCAAGGCCCATGGCCAAAACTGCAGATCCATTAACACACCAAAAAACCCAGATGCAAAAATGCCAAAAAAGATAAGTAAAAGGATTTCCTTAAAGCCCCGAGTCTTCTTAGGTAAAGATCCCGCCAGTAATCCAATCCAAGCTGCAGCAAATACTTGGTACCCAAGCCAGGGGCCGATTCCTCCGGTCAGCAGCGCAGAAGCGAACATTGAAATTATCCCCAACAGAAAACCAAAAGATGCTCCAAACACTCGAGCGCTAAGAATCAAAACAAACCACATAGGTTCTATTCCAACCGCGCCGGCACCTAAAGGTCTAAGGGCAGCGATTAACGCAGATAAAACACCCAAGAGAGCTACAGATTTCGCATCTATTTGCTGGGTAGAAACTTGAAGCACAACTACTACTAGAGAAAAAGCAACCGCAATCCAAAAGAATAATTGGGTCTGCGGAAGATTTTCACCTATATAGAAAAAGGGCCAGACAAATCCCGCTGCACTAAAGAGTGAAGCAATGAAAAGTACTAATCCGGTTCTTCGGGAAAAGGCGATGACACTAGGGGTTGTGGTCACTGAATACCTTCGATCGCAGCAACTACATCCTTAACCCTTAGCCATGGTTGTGGAGACATCACTTTTGCTACCTGTGGCGCAAATGCAGGGGAGGAGAGCAGAACATCCAATGTCGATCCATCGGCGACGATATCTCCGTCGGCGATAAAGATTACCCTGTTAGCAAGCTCTGCAACTAGCTCAACATCATGAGTAGCAAGCAGAACCGCTTTACCAAAGGCAGAAGCAAAGTTAATCAACATGCGCGTCAGTTCATTCTTTGCTTCGTAATCAAGGCCACGTGTTGGTTCATCCAAAATCAATACAGATGGATTTGAAGAAAGGACAACGCTCAGGGCTAATCCAAGACGTTGTCCTTCTGATAAATCGCGTGGATGTGTAGAAAGGGATATGCCTGGAACAAGCTGTTGTAGAACTTGGTGGGTAGCTCCTTCTGCTAATTCGTTGTCACGATCTGCCTGTTCACATTCTATTTTTACCGATTGCCCATACAAAAGATCACTTGGTTCTTGCGGGATAAATCCGATCCGTTCCCTTCGCCTCTTGCCGTGCATTTCGAATGGATCGTTGCCAAGTAAGGAAATCGTCCCTGCATTTGGCCGATTAACTCCGGCAATTGCTTTTAGCAACGAACTTTTTCCAGCGCCATTTCTACCCATGACTGCCACAATTTCTCCCGCAAAAATTGTGGAAGTAACGCTGTTCAGCGCAGTTTTGTTGTCATAAGAAACGGTGAGCCTTTCAAAGGTGATGACAGTTTCGGTGCGCTTTACAGAAGGCTCCACGACGCTAGAACTTTGCAGCTCTCTAATTTCTGTCGTCATCCTGCGCATCTCGCGCACAGTGGTTCCGATTTCTGTCATTCCTAAGGCCCTGGCCAAATGCACGATGGGGGGAGCGATGGGGGATTGCATCAGGATCTCTTCAGGTGTTCCTACATTGGCCGCACCATCACCGTTGATGTAAACGATTCGATCAGCAAACTGGATAACACGTTCTAGTTTATGTTCGGCGATTACTACAGTTAGACCTAAGTCATGAACCAGTCTGTGCAGAATAGATAAAACTTCTTCTGCTGCTATTGGATCTAATGCACTGGTTGGCTCATCTAAAACAAGAACTTTTGGATGTGTTACCAAAGCAGCACCAATGGCTACTCGTTGTTGTTCTCCACCACTTAAAGTCGCAATTGATCGGTTCCGTAGTGCGGCAAGACTAAGCAGATCTAAAATCTCTTCAACACGCTTGCGCATCACGTCATTGGGCAGGTTAAGAACTTCCATGCCAAATGCAAGCTCTTCTTCAACGGTGTCTGCAACAAAACCATTTGCGGGGTTCTGACCAACAATTCCAATCAAGTGCGCCATGCCACCAGGCTTTGTCATCTGAGTTGAAATCCCGTTCACGGTGACATCTCCGGCAAGGATTCCGCCGGTGTGATGGGGGACTAGACCATTAATTAGTCGGAGCAATGATGACTTACCCGAACCAGTAGGGCCAATTACTAAAACTAGTTCACCTTCGGCAATTGTCAGATTAAGGTTTTCGAGAACGGTTGTAGTTGAGTTTGGGTAGATCAAAGAAACATTGGAAAACTTGATCATGAAATCACAACCAGACCGATTGCTGAGATCACAATTAATGAATCTCTGAGTTGCCAAGAAATTGGACGGTAACGGGAGCGTTTTTTGCTTACTCCGTATCCGCGGCTATCCATTGCTGCAGCTAAATCAAGTGAGCGAGCAAGTGATTCTTCAAGCAAGGGAATAGCAACACGTTTCCATGAAGTGAAGCCGCGTGTGTTTTGTCCGCGCAGCCGTTGGGCCATTCGAATTCTTTTCACTGAACTAACGAGTTGCGGCAGAACTGAAGTCGCGATTACAACAGCAACTGCGAACTCGTAGATATGTACTGGTAAAACACGCAAAAGTCGGTGTGGGCTTGTAAGAGATGCCGCTGCACCAAAAATTACGATGATGGAACAGATGAGCAACCCTTCTACTAATGAAGAAGACAATCGTTCCCAAGTAACTGTGCCGCCGATTCGAATCCCCGGCATCCATGACGGCAAGGGAAGAATTGGGAGCCTAAAAAGCTCTGTACCTGGAATTGGTACGCCAATTGCAATTCCTACAAATGTTCTGACCGCCAAAATCCAGGCAGAAAGTTTGAGTGTCCATTCAAAACTTTTTGCCCACGGAACATCCTCGCGAAATGTGTAAACGATAACCATCACCACACCCAGACATGACAGAGTGAACCAGGTGCTATCAAAGCGCACGATGGCAACGGCCAATCCGATAGCCCAGAGCCACCAAGTAAATGGGTGCAGTGATGGTTTAGTCATAACTATTTCTTGAGGTATCCCTTTGGAGTCTTCATTTCTACACCGCATTCCTTAGCTGGGTACCCGTTAATTCCACAGATAAAGCCTGATCCTTGTGCACGAACCTTTACTGCCTGGCCCAACACATCGATTCCTAATGCGTCTTTATCTGCGACAACACATCGTTGAATCAGGCGCGGAGTTGATTCACCTTTAGGGCGAAGGACTGCTGAACCAAAATCAATCATTAGACCGACTCGCTTTTTTCCAGCGACCGCTTTTGTTTTTCCGCAAATCGCAGAAAATGATGGTGCAACTTTTGGAGCTTTTGCATCTGGGATTGCGTCATTACTGAAGGTAAATGCCCAACCTTCTACTGCGCCATCGGGAACATCGACAGTTGGCCCGGTCATTGCTGGTGTCCACTTAGTTACACCAGGTGCGGCTTGAAAATAACCCCAATAGCGCCAACCTGTATCAGCCGCTTGTGCTTGCGGGATGGATAGCGCTGTTAAAACAATAGCTGCGAAAATTACTTTGAATTTCATTGCTGTGTAGCCTCTCGAAAAGAAAGAGTCTCACAGGGAGTGAACCGCACCAAAGGTGTGACAAAAGCGCCAAAACATTTGGTGTTAGGAGCACACCCCGCAAACCTCGGCGGGTGTTTGTCTCATCTCGTTCTAGTGGGTAATCCGACTTATCTAATTCAAGAGATTTACTCGTTGAACGATTTACGGTTGCGGGTCAGCGTCGGATTTTCACCGAACTTCCCCCAATAGAGGAGCTATTAAGTTGTTAGCGAACCAAACCACAATGGATTGGGGTTGGCAACTAGGCGCGCTAGTCGTAGGCTATCAAGCATGGAATACAGACGCCTTGGAAGTACCGGAATGTATGTTTCTGAAATCGCTTACGGAAACTGGATTACTCACGGAAGCCAGATCGAATCAGAAGCGGCTATCAAATGTGTAAGAGCCGCCCTCGATGAGGGAATTACTACTTATGACACGGCAGATGTCTACGCCGGAACTAAGGCTGAAACAGTTCTTGGTAAAGCGCTGAAAGGGGTTCGTCGTGAATCCTACGAACTTTTTACCAAGGTTTATTTCCCAACAGGGACTGGCAAGAACGATCGCGGGCTATCCAGAAAACACATTATCGAATCGTGTAACGCATCCCTGAAGCGCTTACAGACTGATCACATAGACTTGTATCAGATGCACAGATTTGATTACGAAACTCCGCTTGAAGAATCCTTGAGCGCTTTTGATGATCTGATTCGGGCGGGCAAGGTCCATTACATTGGTTTCTCCGAATGGAGCGCTTCGCAGATTAAGTCAGCATTAGGTATTCAAGATGCACGTGGCTACAACCGTTTTGTTTCTAGCCAGCCTCAGTATTCAGCGTTATGGCGAGTCATCGAGACTGAAGTACTTCCGCTTTCCCAGAAGGAGGGCATTGGACAGATTGTTTGGTCTCCAATAGCTCAAGGAGTTTTGTCTGGAAAGTACTTGCCTGGCAAGAAAGCACCCGCAGGTTCTAGAGCAACAGATAAAGGCAGCGGAGCCAACATGATCAAGGGCTGGTTGCGTGAAGAAGTTTTGGAAGCTGTCCAAAACCTTAAGCCAATTGCAGATAAAGCCGGATTAACAATGTCCCAACTAGCAATCGCCTGGGTTTTGCAAAATCCAAATGTCTCTTGCGCCATCATGGGTGCAACAAAACCTAAACAGGTTAAAGAGAATGTAAAAGCTGCTGGCGTAAAGCTAGATGCAGATATCATGAGAGCAATAGATATAGCGCTAGGAAATCTACCTGAGCGCGATGCAGCAAAAACAGTTAGCCCAAACCCGCGGGCCTAAACTCTTTAGTCGATCGAGTCGCCAACTTTTACCTGAGGGTGTGGTGCACGCAATCTACGCATTTGTGTCGAACGCAACCAGGCATACATTCCTAGACCCTTTGTAGATGTTCCAGGAAATTTTATACCGACTGCTTTACGAATCTTGCGAGAGAGAAAAATGCCATCGATTACAGCTATAACCAGAACGGCATACATTAAAGCTACCGCGCCGATTTGTACCGCTGCAACAGGGAAAAGTGTAAGAACCAAAACTATAAAGATTATTGGCAAGAAGTACTCGCCAATTGATCGTCGTGAATCCACATAGTTTCGAACATAGCGTCGTGCTGGACCGCGATCACGTGCAGGAAGAGCTGACTCATCGCCACGTAAATATGCAGCTCGCTGTGCAACTCGATTCTGCCTAGCTAACGCCTTAGAAGCGCGCCTTTGATCCTTGGTCACGACAGGTGCCAATGATGAAACCTTGCGCTTTGACTCTGCTTCTTTTCGCGTTCGAGTTGGACGACCCTTGCCTTCGCTAGTTGTCCCTTTACCGTCATTAGTTGTCATGGGGAAACTATAGAGCCCGACTCTTAAAGCCCTCGACTCGCAGCCACCCTTTACGGGGAGTAGGATTCAGGGGTAGTCAATTAAGGGGAGCAATAATGACAACAGAAGCAACAACAACAGGAATTCTTCTTACCGATGTCGCTGCATCAAAGGTATCCGCACTTCTTGCGCAAGAGGGTCGCGATGACCTGAACCTTCGTGTAGCCGTCCAACCTGGAGGTTGCTCAGGCCTTAAGTACCAGCTGTACTTTGATGACCGCAATATGGAAGGCGACATCATTCGCGAATTCGGAGCGGTAAAGGTAATCACAGACAAGATGTCTGACCCATACCTATCGGGTGCAACTATCGACTTTGTGGACACAATCGAAAAGCAAGGATTCACAATCGATAATCCAAATGCGGCAGGCTCATGTGCTTGCGGCGATTCATTTAACTAATAACCTAGTCGCAACACCATAGGATCCCTACATGAAAATTGGTGTAGCGGGTTCGGTTGGCCTTGATCATTTAATGACTTTCTCTGGAAAGTTCACCGACTCACTTGTTGCTGGTTCTCTTGAAAAGGTTTCACTCAGTTTCCTGGTCGACAGCCTGGATGTTCGACGCGGAGGGTGCGCCGCCAACATTGCATATGGCATGGGCGTACTTGGCCTCAACCCAATTTTGATAGCCGCCGTTGGCAAAGACTGGGCTGATTACGAAGCCTGGTTATCTCGCCATGGTGTCGATACATCGCATGCCTTGGTCTCGACAACGCTTCATACCGCGCACTTTGTTGTAACAACGGATCAAGATCTCAATCAGATCGCATCATTTTTTCCAGGTGCGATGTCTGAAGCCCGCAACATCGAATTAAGTCCCATCATGGAAAAAACTGGGCGCCTGGACATGATGGTTATTTCACCTGATGACCCAGAAGCGATGCTCCGCCATTCAGAAGTCTGTCGGCAACTAGGAATCGCTTTTGCTGCAGACCCTTCACAACAAATGGCACGCATGTCAGGTGATGAAATTAAGTTGCTTATTGAAGGTGCTGCGTACCTGTTTCTTAATGAATATGAATTGGCTTTGGCCATGCAAAAGACAGGGTGGAGCGACAGAGAAATCTTGGAACGAGTGAAGGTCAGAGTTGTGACACTTGGTTCTAAGGGAGCAAAAGTAGAAAGTGCGGCGGGGGAGTTTGTTCAAGTCGGCTGCCCCAAGGAGAACTCCAAGACGGATCCGACAGGAGTTGGAGACTCATTCAGATCTGGATTTATTGCTGGGTTGGCATGGGGAGTTTCCCATGAACGCTGTGCTCAATTAGGTGCGTTAATCGCAACCTATGTCATCGAAACTCTTGGTACTCAGGAATATCGATTTACTAAAGCACAGTTTGTAGAGCGCTTTGCCGAGGCCTATGGGCAGTCGGCAGCTGATGAGATTTCAGTTCATCTTAAGTAATGTGAGCAGTGCCACCCCTCGCCGAGAATAGGCTCATGTCACGCTGAGGGGGTTTTCAAACTATCCTTAGCCCATGTCCCGACGCACATTTTTGAGCCGCAGTAAGGCTTTGCTTCTCCTTGGCCCGCTAGTTTTGCTAACTGGTTGTTCACAAATTTCAGGCCTTGGATTTGAAGAAGGCGTCACAAGCGTTAATGATCAATCGCTGTCGTTGTGGCAAGGTGCATGGATCGCTGGTGGAGTCGTCGGAGTCATCACGTTAGTTCTTATCTTGTGGCCGGCAGTTTTTCATCGGGGCAAAAAAGGTGATCCTTCTTTTCCAAAGCAAACTCAATACAACGTTCCGGTTGAGGTTGCTTACACAGTTATTCCATTCATCATCGTTGCAGTTCTGTTTTATTACACTGCACAGAAGCAAACAATCATTACCGAAAAAACAACCACGTATGCGCATGAAATTACTGTCGAAGGCTTCCAATGGTCTTGGCAGTTCGGTTACCCAGAAGCTGGTCCCAAAGCGCTTGTCACTGGTACCCCAGAGCAGACTCCAACCCTGGTTGTTCCACTAGGAGAACGAGTTCGTTACACACTGACAGCAAATGATGTTGTCCATGGTTTTTGGATTCCAGCCTTCATGATTCAAATGCAGAATCTTCCGGGACTTACCAACAGTCTTGAATTTACGGCAAACAAGTTGGGCGAATTCCCGGGACGATGCAATATTTTGTGTGGACGTAACCACTCTCAGATGTTGTTTAAGGTAAAAGTAGTTACACCAGCTGAATTTGATGCATATCTAGAAACACTTAAGGGAGGCCAAGCATGACAACTTATGCAGAAAAGCCCACTATGACGGCTACTAATGCAATGTCGACTCCCAAAGGAAAGTCATTTGTAAAGTGGATTACCTCTACTGACCACAAGACAATCGGATATTTGTATCTGTTAACATCTTTTGCATGGTTCCTTATTGGAGGAGTCCTAGCCCTTGCCCTGCGTGCAGAGTTAGCGCGACCAGGAATGCAATTCCTCAGCAACGAGCAGTACAACCAGATTTTCACTATGCACGGCACCATTATGTTGTTGATGTTTGCAACCCCTCTCTTTGTTGGTTTTGCTAACGTGATCATGCCGCTACAGATCGGTGCGGCAGATGTTGCATTCCCACGACTTAACATGTTGTCATATTGGTTGTACCTGTTTGGCTCATTGATGGCCTTTGGTGGATTCCTTTCACCTGGTGGTGCTGCCTCATTTGGTTGGACCGTTTACGCACCACTTTCTAACTCTCAATATTCGCCTGGTATCGGTTCTGACCTTTGGTTAATTGGTCTTGCAATCAGCGGTGTGGGAACAATTCTTGGTGGCGTTAACTTCATTACGACTATTTTCACTATGCGTGCACCAGGTATGACAATGTTCCGTATGTCGATCTTTTCATGGAACGTATTGCTGACCTCGATTTTGGTTCTGCTTGCATTCCCACCGCTAGCAGCTGCGCTATTGGGTCTCGAATCGGATCGTCTCTATGGAACGCATCTGTTCGATCCTGCAAATGGTGGCGTGATGTTGTTCCAGCACTTGTTCTGGTTCTTTGGACACCCCGAGGTTTATATCTTGGCGCTTCCATTCTTCGGAATAGTCACGGAAATTTTGCCGGTCTTTAGTCGTAAACCAATCTTTGGCTATCTCGGACTTATCGCAGCAACAATTGCAATTGCAGCTCTTTCAGTTTCAGTATGGGCGCACCACATGTTCGCAAGCGGCCAGGTACTTTTGCCATTCTTCTCCTTCATGACTTTCCTCATAGGTGTTCCAACGGGAGTGAAGTTCTTCAACTGGATCGGAACTATGTGGCGCGGCCACGTAACCTTTGAAACCCCAATGTTGTGGGTTATGGGATTCTTGGTGACCTTCTTGTTCGGTGGAATCACCGGAATCATTTTGGCCTCACCACCACTTGATTTTGCAGTCTCTGCAAGCTATTTCGTAGTAGCGCACTTCCACTATGTTCTCTTTGGAACAGTGGTGTTTGCGATGTTCGGAGGTTTCTACTTTTGGTGGCCTAAGTTCACTGGTCGCATGCTTAATGAAATGCTCGGAAAGATTCACTTCTGGACCCTTTTCTTTGGTTTCCACTTAACCTTCTTGATTCAGCACTGGCTTGGAATCAAGGGCTTCCCGCGTCGTTATGCCGACTACTTACCAACTGATGGTTTCACATTCATGAATACTGTCTCGACTATCGGTTCGTTCTTGTTAGCTCTGTCCATGATTCCATTTGCAATTAACATCTGGATTACTCGTAAGGCACCGATGGTCGGAGTCGATGATCCTTGGGGTTACGGTTCATCTTTGGAATGGGCAACATCATGTCCACCACCTCGCCACAATTTCTTGTCGATGCCTCGCATTTCGTCAGAGCGTCCCGCGTTTGATCTGCACCATCCTCATGTCAAGACTGAAGGGCATTAATCACCCATGAAAGCATCGTGGAAGTTATTTGGTGGACTTAGCGTTTTCTATGTGATTATGACAGTTATTTACTGGCAGATAGGCGGCGAAGAAGTAGGGATCGCAGGCATGCTTCTATCTGCTTGCTTGGCCGGAATGGTTGGCTTCTACGTTTGGTTTACACAAAAGCGAATTGGCGTCACCCTTCCTGAAGATAATTTAACCGCTGAAATTGCAGATGGCGCAGGGGAGCTTGGTTTCTATAGCCCGCACTCTTGGTGGCCTTTGCCCGTAGCCGTTAGCGCATGCGTTTTTGCGCTTGGGTTAATTATTGGCTGGTGGCTTTCATTGATTGGGTTAGGGGCACTGGTTATTTCAATCATCGGAATGGTTACCGAGTATGAAAAGCCAGAGATTGCTTCAGCTCACTAATGAGTTCACATCGCGCTGAAATACTTCCGGTAGATTTTCCAAATACAGCTGCGGCACGAATAACGATTAACGCACCTGCATCTGTGATCTTTGATCTACTTGCAAGCCCTGCAGCACATTCGCGTTTTGACGGCTCAGGCTCGGTATTGGGTGCAATTTCAGGACCAGAGCGCCTCTTTTTAGGTGCAACTTTTGGAATGGCAATGAGGATCAAAGTTCCGTATCGAATCAAGAACACAGTTGTTGAATTCGAAGAAAACAAGAAGATTACTTGGTGCCACTTAATGAAGTGGACCTGGTGTTACGAACTAGAAGCCGTTGGGCCTAATCAAACTATTGTGACCGAGTCATTTGATGCCAGCAAGATCTCAGCATTTCCCAAATGGTGGCTAAAGCGAACCGGGGCTATGGCGCACAACCCTAAGTTCATGGCTAAGTCTCTGGTCGCCTTGAAGGCGATTTGCGAAGGTTGACTGACCTAATTTCTTCTTGCCAGTAATGCGAAGTTAGAGCCAGTTAATTTGAATTAATGGCTCTCGATTTCTTTAAGATCTTCGGTCGAGACTTTTGGAACCGCTTCAGAGTGAGCAACGCTCATACGAGAGCGAATCTTGTTTCTGATGGCACCAGCGCGCTTAACACCGCGAGCATCTTCGGTTGGAAGATCCAGCGCGGGTAGTTGCTCATGTGAAGTCAAAAGGTAAGCCTTCTCTGGTGAGATTGGCTCATGTACTTCAACAAACTCTCCACTTGGCAAGCGCAGTAGACGACCAGTTTCGCGACCATGCAAAACAAGTTCGCGATCGGCTCGCTGTAGAGACAGACACAGGCGCTTGGTAATTACGAAAGCAAGAGGAGGGAGTACAAAGATTCCAATTCGTGTACCCCACATGATTTGATTAATCGATAAATCAAAGTGTGTTGCGATCAAATCGTTTCCACCGTTGATCAGAGCCACGATCATGAAAGTGATTGACATTGCACCTAGAGCAGTTCTGTTTGGTGCATTGCGTGGACGATCGAGCAAGTGGTGTTCGCGCTTGTCTCCGGTAATCCAGCTTTCAATGAATGGGTATAGCGCCATACCGGTGAATAAGATTCCAGGAACAATAAGACCCGGAATCAAGATGTTCCACGAAACTGTATAGCCGAAGAAATATGTTTCAATCGGTGGGGCCATTCTGACAAGACCATCGAGCCATCCCATGTACCAGTCAGGCTGAGAGCCCGCGGTGATCTGTCCCGGCGTGTAAGGACCGTATAACCAAATCGGGTTGATCGAAGCGACCGCCGAAATAAATGCTGTAACTCCAAATACGATGAAGAAGAAACCACCAGCTTTTGCCATGTAGACCGGCATCAATGGGTAACCAACAACGTTTTTCTCTGTGCGTCCTGGACCTGGGTACTGAGTGTGCTTCTGGTACCAAACCATCATCAAGTGAACAGTAATCAGTGCAAGGAACGCCCCTGGTAAGAGCAGCACGTGAACAATATAAATACGGGGGATAAATGCTTCACCAGGGAAGGCTCCGCCAAAAGCAAAATAAGACAGATATGACCCGACCACGGGTATCGCTTGAATTATCGCTTCAGCAATTCGAATACCAGTTCCAGACAGAAGATCATCTGGAAGTGAGTAACCAAGGAAGCCTTCAACAATTCCTAAAGTAAGCAATCCAATACCAATGATCCAGTTTGCCTCACGTGGCTTACGGAACGCACCAGTAAAGAAAACGCGCATAAGGTGAGCAACAATTGCTGCCATGAAAATAAGTGCGGCCCAGTGGTGAATCTGTCGCATGAGCAAACCACCGCGAACTTCAAATGAGATATGAAGTGTCGATGCATATGCGGCGGACATTTTCACACCTTCAAGTGGTTCGTAACTTCCTTCATAAATAACTTCACGCGCTGATGGATCAAACCAAAAAGTTAGATAAGTTCCTGACAGTAAAAGAATAATGAAAGAGTAAAGAGCTACTTCTCCCAGTAGGAAAGACCAGTGATCAGGGAAAACCTTTTGCAGGTTCTTTTTCATCCATGCTGCAGCACCAGTGCGCTCATCAACGTAATTAGCGACTTGGCCTAAACGAGCTTCAGTTGTCATGATGAGATCCGTCCCCAAAAGCTAGGTCCAACAGGTTCATTAAATGGTTCGCGAGCGACTAGGAATCCCTCGGCGTCCACTGAGATATTTAACTGCGGAAGTGGTCGGGCCGCAGGTCCAAAAATAACCTTGGCCGCACGGGTCACATCAAATGTTGACTGGTGGCATGGGCACAAAAGGTGCTTGGTCTGTTGTTCGTATAGGGCGACAGCGCAGCCCATATGGGAACAAATCTTTGAGAAAGCGATGATGCCTTCGTGCGTCCAACTGAGGCGTTCTGCATCCAAGTTGAATTCTTCTGGTCGCAAACGAATCAGCAGAACGGCATCTTTAGCAATGTCATTGAGTTTTCTATGCTCCGGATCATCTGTTTCTGGAAGTACCTGGGCAACTGCTCCAACTTCAAGATCGGATGCGCGAATACGTCGATCACCTGGGTCAGTTACTAGGTAGGTTCCAGACTTCCAAGAAGTCTCTTTCAAATCATTTCCTGGCAAAGGTCCAAGATCTCTAAAAAGTAGCAGTGGTGAAACTGCGGACAAGCCAAGGGCAGCGCCAAGAGTTGTCTTGATCAGTGAACGGCGGCCTAATCCAGTTGCAGCCGCACCTTCTTTGACGGTGTCAACGAACTCTTTTCGATCTTGATCTGGTGAGCGGAATTCATGACGCTTTGCAACAACTTCATGATCTGGCATTAATGTTTTGGCCCAGTGAATCGCACCTAGTCCAATGAAGAACAGTGAGATCGCCATTCCCAATCCAACGCCAAGGAAGTGGGCGTTCTGATCTCCTAGAACTGGAACAAAGAAATAAACATCTCTTGGAATAAAAAATGAAGCAATTAGTAGAACCGTTCCGGCCGCAGATATTGCAAACATAGATGCCACTTGACGTTCTGCGCGACGAGCCGCGACAGGATCATGATCAGCCTTGCGGTGCACATGTGCCGGCAAACCAGGATCTTTTATCGCTTCTAATTCATTAGACATGAGTTATCTCGCCTTCATTGCTAGCCATACGGCTACACCAATTAGCAGTCCAAGTCCAAGACTCCATGCAAGTAAACCTTCAGTAACTGGACCAACTCGACCAAGAGAGGCACCACCAATATTTGGTTCTGCTTCTGCGACCTTAATCCACTTGATAATGTCTAATTTTTCCTTAGGTGTAATTGTCTTATCACTAAACACTGGCATTGCTTGCGGTCCTGTAACCATCGCTTCATAAATGTGCTTTGGCTCTACACCCATCAAGGTTGGTGCATATTTTCCTTGAGTTAGCGCTCCACCTTGTCCAGCAAAGTTGTGACACATCGCGCAGTTAGTTCGGAAAAGTTCGCCGCCTTCTGCAGTGCTTCCGTCACGTTCGTAATTCAATTGCGCTTCTGTTGGAATTTCAGGACCAGGAGCAAGTGATGCGACGTAAGCGGCTAAAGCCGCGGTTTCTTCAGGAGTGTACAAAGGCTCCTTGCGCATAGCTTGTTGGCTCATGTCAGCCATTGGCATACGGCCAGTTCCTACTTGAAAATCAACAGATGCAGCGCCTACTCCAACTAGTGATGGAGCAATTACGCCGCCTTCAGAATTGAGACCATGGCAAGAGGAGCAGCCCTTTAAAAAGATTTGGCGACCTTCTTCGATCAGTGCAGATCGGTCAGCTTTTGTTGTTTGTGTAGTTGTAGTCGCACTTGCAACGCTAAATGTTGTTCCAATCGCAAGCAGTGCAAAAATCAACAATGCCGGTCCGACCGCCTTGTGGCGACGGTAGCGAGATAAACGCTTCACTTATTTTCCTTACTACTTAATCAGGTAAATCGCAGCAAATAGTGCGATCCAAACGACGTCCACGAAGTGCCAGTAATACGAAACAACAATTGCAGTTGTTGCTTGTTGATGAGTAAATCGACGAGCTTTCGAAACTCGGATCATCACAATAAGGAAAGCGATTAATCCACCAGTTACGTGAAGTCCGTGGAAACCTGTAGTTATGTAAAAGACTGAGCTGTAGGCATTAGTCGAGAGCGCTAAACCTTCTGAAACTAACAATGCGTATTCATAAACCTGACCCGCAATAAAGAAAGAACCCATCAAGAAAGTGGTAGCGAACCATTCGCGCATTCCCCACTTATTGATTTGGTACAACTTCCCAGTTCTACGGTTCTGAAAACGCTCAGCTGCAAAAACTCCAAACTGGCAGGTAACCGATGAGAGAACCAGAATCGTTGTGTTAAAGGCGGCGAAAGGAATACTCAAAAGTTCAGTTGATTCGGCCCAAATCGCTGGTCCTTGCACCGCGCGGATCGTGAAGTACATGGCAAATAGCGCGGCAAAAAACATTAACTCGCTAGAAAGCCAGACGATCGTTCCAACCGCCACTGCATTAGGACGAGAGATTTTGTGATGTGACACTGCGCTAGACATAGAGGTGATTATTCCCGAAAACATGCTCGCCGTCTGCCTGGGGAGCGCCTAGAACCCCTCGTTTTTGCTCCTAAAGAGGTGAAACGGATCACCTCAAAAAGGGCACACCTGAGAACCTTCAGTGGGCCGAACATGCGCCGTTTTTCATTAGAATACAGACATGGCTAAGACTAAAAAGCAGATCATCGTTTATTCAGATGACTCTTCCGTTCGATCCTCGATCGCCTCGGCGTTGGGTGTTCGTGTAGCCAAGGATTTGCCCGAACATGAAATTCATGAGTTTGCGACGGGTTCAGCCCTTCGTGCTTATGTGGACACCAAAAACCTTGCCGGTGGTTTTCGCGCGGATCTTTTCATTTTAGATGGCGAGGCAGCTCAAGAGGGTGGACTGGGAATGGCTCGTCAGTTAAAGGATGAGGTTTTTAACTGCCCGCCAATTATCGTGATAACAGGTCGCAAGGAAGATAAGTGGCTGGCTGCTTGGTCCCTTGCCGAAGCATCTGTGGTTCACCCGATTGATCCATTCACTATGGCTAAGACCGTTGCAGAATTGTTGCGCGGTACTGCAGTGGTTTCTGCTTAACTTTTCTCATGAGCCAATTGCTGTGGGATGAAAACATAGCGATTATTGATTCAGGTATAGATCTAGAAGTTGATCGAGTGCAGTGGTGCATGAATGAAATTTTAAATGGGACCGCAGATAATTCAACAATCAAGAGATTTTTGATCGCCCTTAAAAACAAAGGGGAGAGTCCAGAAGAGGTCGGAGCCCTAGTTGCTCAGATGTATCTACATTGTGCGCCGATCTCAATTACAGAACGGGCCGTAGACACTGTTGGAACAGGTGGCGATGGTGCGCACACAATTAACATCTCAACCACATCAGCAATAATTGCAGCCGCAGCTGGTGCGAAAGTAATTAAGCACGGAAACCGAGCGGCTTCTTCCAAGTCAGGATCAGCGGATTTACTTGAAAATTTAGGGGTCAATATCAATCTCAAGGGACAAGAGGTTGAAGAGTCCTTTGCAACTTTAGGCATTGGTTTTTGTTTCGCTCCGCTATTTCATCCAGCGATGAAACATGCCGCCGTGGCGAGAAAAGAGCTAGGTGTTCCCACGGTTTTTAACATTTTGGGGCCGCTAGCAAACCCTGCCAGGCCACAGGCTGCTGCGATTGGTGTAGCTAATGAACGGATGCACCTTGTGATGGCTCAAGTATTGGGAAATCGGGGGGTTGATGGTTTCGTCTTTAGAGGTGATGACGGCCTGGATGAAATAACTCTTGCAACAACAACATCAGTCCTAAGTATTGGAACAGATGAAGTCACCAGTGGTCTCATTGATCCTTCAGAATTTGGAATTTCAACCGCGCCAATTTCAGCCCTGGTCGGTGGCGATGGCGCAGAAAACGCGCGAATCACAAACTCTATCTTTGCGGGCGAAAAGGGGGCTCACCGCGATGCATGCGTGCTCAACGCTGCAGCGGCGATAGCTGCCTATGAGAGAAGAACTGAACTTTCTTTGCATGATCGAATTGCATCAGGTGTTGAAGCAGCCAATACGGCAATTGATTCAGGAGCCGCGCAAGATTTAGTAATTAGATGGGCGTCCCTTACTCAGAAATTGGGCGCTTAGCTCTTTTCTTACGTGACGGAAAGTTACGCATTTGTTCAAAGTTATGTACATCAAAACCAGCAAGACGTTCAATGAGTCCATGCAGAACATCAACAGTTGCCAGGGCGTCGTCAAGGGCGCGATGATTTGGCGAAGTTGAAGCTCCAAAAAATTCAGCCAAGGTAGAAAGTTTGCAGTTAATCACTTCATCCCGATCTAGAACAGCCCTAGCAAGTCGAGCAGTATCAACGGTCAAATATTCAGGCCAATCAATCTCATGAGTCTTTGAAGCGGCCTTCAAAAAACTCAAGTCAAAAGGAGAGTTATGGGCTACGACCACGGTTTCATCAGCACTGCCTAGGAACTCAAATAAAGTTGGAAGTATTTCATCAATGAAGGGTGCTGAAATCAGCATCTGATCTGAAATTCCAGTCAGTTGCGTGATGAATACAGGAAGTGAATGACCCGGATCGACAAAGCTTTGAAAAGTTCCTAAAACTTCGCCTCCTTTTACTTTAACCACACCAATCTCAGTGATTCCAGCACCTAATCTAGGAGAGCCACCAGATGTTTCTAGATCTAAAACAGCAAAGGTAGTTTCGGCGAGAGTTCGCTCTTCAACCTTTGGCATGTAATCAATCGTATGTCATTGATCTGACAAAGATTAAGTCGTACTCTTGAATCATGGCAGTTCAAGGAGCACCAGTAGGTTGGATGCAGGATTGGTCCGCGCAAGGCACAGGAAAAAATGCACATGTCGGTGTTTTATTAGTTCATGGCTTCACTGGATCACCTGCATCAATGCGACCCTGGGGAGAATTCCTTCATTCAAAGGGGTACACAGTTCGGGTTCCCTTGTTGCCTGGACATGGAACACAACCGGAAGATTTGAACAAAGTTAAATGGCAAGAGTGGCCTGCCAAAGTTGAATTTGAATTAAGCGAGCTTCGTAAAACTTGTGATGTGGTTTTTTTAGTTGGACTATCGATGGGCGGCGGAACAGTGCTTAATGTGGCTGCTTCGATCGACAATGAGATTGCGGGATTGATTTTGGTCAACCCAATGATTCATGTGAAGGGTGTTCCAGTCGAGCTGGCTTTCTTTCTATCAAGATTCCAGAAAATGCGCACCAGTGTCGGTGATGACATTAAGCGTCCTGGAATTACCGAATGGGGATATGACGCATTACCAACACGCGGTGTTTATCAACTTCTTAAGATGCTGCGAATTACTAGAGGTAACTTAGGCAAGATTACCGTGCCAGTTCAGTTGTTCCATTCAGTTGATGACCACACGCTGCCCGTTACTAATACTGAAATCATTCTTAGCGAAATTGGAACCACCAATAAAACCCGAATCGAATTGGTAAATAGTTATCATGTAGCGACGATGGATTACGACCAAGAATTAATTTTCCAGAATTCATTAACCTTTATCGAAGCAAACACCAAGTAGTTTTAGGTCCGCCAATAATTGATTGAGGCAGAACTATTGCAATCCCCTGGCTGGGGATCATCGCTAACAAAGTTGTAGCGAGGATAAAGGAAGGTAGATTTGCTAAGAAAACAGCCGCAATCAGACTTTACGAGGTTTAAGCGTTAATTCCTCAACTTCCAAACGATTAGCCTTGAAGTCATTTATTGAAGTTTCACTTGGGTAACCCAGAGAAATTCCACATAGCAATCGGTAACCCTTAGGAACATTAAACTCTTTACGTACAACATCGTCCCAAATAGCAACAGCGCCTTGAGCACATGTTCCCAAACCATGGGCATGTGCCGATAGCATCAAGTTTTGCATCATTAACCCTGCATCCGATGCCGCGTAGATATGAAGTGATTTGTGAACATAAATAAAAAGCTCCACAGGTGCCCCGAAGAATGAATAATTCTTTGCCCATTGTTGATCTCGAGCTGTTCGGTCTCCTCGTACAACACCTAAAATTTCGTACATCTCTCTGCCCACGCGTTCGGCTCGAGGTTTCAATTCTGCAGGGTAGGGCTTTACAATTAAACGATTACTCGTAGGAAGTCCGTATCTGGAGTAAATGATTCTTAGTTTATTCATAATTCCTTTGCGCATGATTTTGGAGAGAACACTCCAACGTGAAAGGAACTCGGTACTGATTCGATCCCGAATGTCACCAGATGCGACCGCTACTTTAAATGGACGAGTATTTGACCAACTAGGTGCCGTGAGCCCGTCCTTCAAAATCTGTTGAATGATTTCTGGAGGAACCTGCGTAGAAAGAAAATCTCGCGTGCTTCTGCGCGAGGCCAAAAATTGCGAGAAATCTTCGGATTTGTACATCCCCGAACTTTATCTAAACTCCTTGGATACTCATGGGTAAATCTGGTCATTCAGTAACTTGTTCTGTGTGGACGATACTGGGATCGAACCAGTGACCATATAGGTCATGTCTTTCATACAGTAAAAATTCCGACGTGTCTCAAATATCACTCGTTGGGGGTAGACAAATAGTAGATTTGGATCTTGGAATCTGAGCATATATCTTATAGTTGTGTTGGAGGGGTAACTGGAGCTCAAATGAAAATTATAGTTTCACCAATACTATTTATTCTTGCTGTTATACACCTGCTGCCTGTTGTGGGAGTTTTAGGTTCAGATTCATTAACAAGGCTTTATGGCATCACTGTCTCGGACTCAAATACTGAGATCCTGTTACGACACCGCGCTGTTCTATTTGCAATCATTGGCCTTTTTTTATTGATATCAGTCTTTAAAAGTGAGTACCAACCAATAGCAATTTGTATTGGATTAATCAGTGTCGCTTCATTCTTATTGTTAAGTTGGTCGATCGAGGGGCTTAACTCCGAAATTAGCAGGGTTGTAAAGGTTGATTGGGTAGCACTGGTGCTATTACTCGTTGCAGGAGTAATTAACATTCTTATTTGATATCTTCGAATCTGCGTGGACGATACTGGGATCGAACCAGTGACCCCTTCCATGTCAAGGAAGTACGCTACCGCTGCGCTAATCGTCCGTTTAGTTAAAGTCTACTAGCGACCGAAATCATCCTCAATTCGTTCAATGTCATCTTCACCAAAGTAGGTTCCGGTTTGAACCTCAATAAAAATCAATTCTACTTGGCCGGTGTTACTTATTCTATGGAGAGATCCTTGTGGAATTTCAATTACAGAGCCGCGGGCGACATGGTGAATCTTTCCATCCAGTGTTACTTCACCGCTTCCATCGGTGATGTACCAATGCTCACTTCTTTTACTATGCCTTTGGTAGGACAGACGCTTGCCAGCTAAGACATGAATTGATTTCACTTTATATGT
>Ga0315909_10002626_pt1 | contig 22760 bp, 36 predicted proteins | sample LakEriMetagenome_11_FD_203527 | JGI IMG/M metagenome (GOLD analysis project Ga0315909, IMG submission 203527) | Freshwater fungal communities from buoy surface, Lake Erie, Ohio, United States - Buoy 2 MA125 | ecosystem: Environmental > Aquatic > Freshwater > Lake | place: USA: Lake Erie, Ohio...
GTACCTTTTGTAATTCTTTGACCGGTATTTGTTACCTGGTAAACTTTCCATTTATCAGAATTTTTTACAACCCAAATCGGCATAAATATACGTTAACGATTGTATACCTTTTTGTCAACTAAATATAGTTATTAGTCTATCTTGGCTAATTCTAGGTTTTCGCCTTTGATTTTTGATCTAACTAATCTTAGAGTCTTTTCTTTAACTCTAATCTCAGCTTCTTTTGGTGGCATTTGTAAGTTAATTAAATAATTTAAATCATCAGATTTGACTGAGGCTACGAAGGTACACTCCATTCTAAACTCTTTGATAAAGACCGGCTTATTCATCTTCTATAATCGTTTCTAAGGGTATTGTTTTAGTTTGTATTTCTTTTGGTATATAATCTTCTAATTCAATTTGATGGTTCTTAATTCTATTGGCTGCTTCAACTAAGTATCTAAGCAAATCAATGTTTTCTTCTATTGCTTCTTCAATGAATTGAAGAGGGGTTTTTTTAAGATCACGCATTTTAATGCCAAATCTTTCCATTCCTTGTTGATCTCTAACAAGTATTCTGCTTATTAATTCCTGTGTATTTGGGTCATCACTAAGGCTCATTTTAATACCTTTATACTTCTTGCAGTACCTGGGATGCTAATAACCCATTTACGCTGCTCTAATTGCTTTATAACCTTATGTATATGGCTTCTAGCCTTGCAGTTATTTGCCACCGCTATTTCTGCATACGATGGCGAATAACCATGCTTCCTAATATAAAGCTTAATAAACTTAAATATTTCTAATTGTCGTTTAGTTAAGCCGTATTCCATATTATCTTCTCATAAAAGCATCTGCTCCGCTGAATACCTTTTTAGGTCCAGCAGACGAGTTAGCCGCTTTCATTTCATTTTTTTTAACTGTTATACCAATGCTGCCATCCTCTTGGATGTAAGCATAAGCATCACACCACACACCATTAACAGTAAAGTTTTTCTTCCATTCTTTACCGCCAGGCGCATCAGCGTTCATAGGTAATACAAAGTCTGGGTGCTTATCTTCAGTCTTTTTAGAATTTTTAACTAAAGAAAATTTACACACAAAGTTTGGGTCTTGCTTGTATTGTTTGTCAGCCATTCAAGTTTACTCCTTTATCAAGTTGACGTTGTTTGTTTTGAATTACAGTCGCAATTTCTTGCGCTGTTTTTTTATCTTGCTTCGCCAAGCCTTCTAAATAATCTTTATATTCAGATAAGACATTGTTGAAGTTCCCAATATGGCTAGCTGAATTAAGTTTCTGTTTTAAAACTTCAACTTCATCCAGGCTAACACCACTATTAGAAAACGTTTGCTGCTCGTGCATTTCTTCTTGTGAAAAATAATCTCCATGTAAATTTAAAATCTTTAAAACAGCTCTATCTACAGCTCTCTTTTCAGCAACAGCTACAAAGAAAGGGAAGTCATTATTAACCGGATGACTTTCGCCAGTTGTTGTAATTGTTAATCCATCTTTTTTAGCTACAGCTTTAATGATGCAAGATTTTTCTTTTAGATCGGCTGCCATAACCACTACATCAATACTTACATCAAACATTGCAGCTAAACGCTCAACACTTTTATGAAGTAAAACATTAATAGTTTTCTTTTTGCCGTTAATAATATTTTCTCTTATATATCCGCCGCCATCTTGTAATAAGTTTAAGGCTGCTTGTTCTGGGGTTTGTTTTAATCCAATTACATTTTTCATAATTTAATTTGAGTTAGTTAAGGAAGGTAGATTTGTTAAGGTAGAAATCGCGTTAAACCTTACTGCGTCATTACTGATCGCAGCTACCTTCCTATTCTTAAAATATCCTGTATCAACAAGGGTAAGGGAGATAAGTAGTAATATTAAACCTAATATAACTACATAATGAGCCAGGTTTATTTTAGGAATTTTGTTACGAGAAAACTTATATCTCTTCTCTAAAATCGCATGCTGTATTGGTGGTATTCTATCGCACATTTTAATTATAAATTTTTTAGCCATAATTCCTTTGCTGCAGTTCTATGTTCCTCTGCTATAGACCAGTAAAATGGATGCTCCATGTTCAAAGAAATATCTTGTGTCCAGGTATGTTTGCCGTCATGTCTTGCCATTAATCGTTCGCGTCTTATTGCAATCAATCTCATCTTATCTTCAAAGACTTCTCTATAATGGGGTCTCATTTGTTCGCAGTTATCTTCATTAAATATTTTGTAACCATCTTCTTGAACGATAACTAAGTTCATTCTTTTGCCAGTTGCTATATTGTAAAACCAACATTGTAATAAATGTTCTTGCGTAGGAGTTTCGCTTATTTTGTAGATTGAATGAGCGTAAGAACCATCATCTCTTGGCTTTCCGGTTCTTCTTCTCCATTTGGTTTTTAACTCTATACAAGCATCTTTAGATTCAAAATCTATGCGTCCAATAGTTGGAAGTTGACAGCCTTTTAAAAAAGAATGAACTGTACGCTCACAAGAAATTTCTCCTTTAAGATTAACTTCTTTAAATGCTTTAACTAAATTTTCAAAAGTTTGAGCAAATCCTTTTTTATTCCAATCAAACTGCTGAGCATCTTTTTCGTCCGTTGGTTTATAGTCTGTTGAGTATTTAACGAACTCAGATTGTAAATGTTTTTTAATATATAATTTATCGTTCTTGCTTTCTTGAATAGTATTTTTATTTTGTGCGTCATAAATATGATCTGCAAAAACATTTTGCGCAACATTTCCAATAGCAACTCCAGCCATCATCTTGCTGTTTGTTTCAAATTCTCTTCTTTGTTTTTGTGTTAAAAATAAATATTCAAAACTCCAGCGATCATCTGGTTTATTAAATTGTGAAGGGGAATGATGATTAAAATTATAAGCGTAAACCCATGAAGGAACTTTTTTAATAGAGTTTAAAATATCATCTATTAAATTTAACTCTTGAGAATTTTTTAAGTTCTTTTCTTGCTGCATGGTACTAAAAACAAATCACTAATGTTTATAGTACAAATCAGTAACGAAAGTTGACAATTACGTCAACTAATTTTTATTTATGATTTAAATAAGTTCCATCAAACATACAACTAATAGGTTCGCAGTATGTCATATCTTTTATATCCAATTTAATATTTTCAAATATAGTAAATGATTTTAAAACCCATGGCTGTAATATTTTAAATTCTCCATTTGGATATACAAAAGGAATACCTAAAATTTTTGCTTTAATTTTTTTAGAATTAATTGTTATTTTGCAAATTTTATTAAATCCCATTGAACTAACTCTTGGAATTGCAACATTATGCGGTAAGGTATGCTTACCATCCCAAATTAATATAAAATTATGAAAAGCAATAGAAGGGTCATCTACCTGAATTGTTTTAATATCTTTTCTCCAAAATTCTCTTGGTATGTAAACTTGTTTTTTTTCTTTTCTAACGTCAGTTAAAATAAAGTTTTTATCGGTTTTATAATAAATTACAGATTTTCTTTTTTCATATAATAAATCTAAAGCATCAACGCCTAAAAACTCAGATACTTTTTCTGCATCATCTACAGATATATCTCTAATATTATTAACCCAACGATTAACTGTAACTTTATCTTTATCAATACCGCGAGCAAGTTCGGCTTGGCTTATGCCTTCTTTTTCTAAAAAATCTTTTAATACGCTATTAACCATATTGTTATTTTTAGTTTCTTTAAAATCTACTATGTTAGTTGATTCGTCTATTATCATTTTTTTTATCATAATTTATTAAATTGCCAAATTGACAATATAGCCTACAACATAGGCTATATTCAAAAAATATATAAGTCTAAAGATTAGATATAAAGATTAAACATAATTATGCCAAAAAAGCATATTAAATGCGGTCTTTTGTAAACAGCTTAAAACAGTCTGCAACTAATTGACGTAGACAAATACTATTGATTAGTTGACGAATTTGTCTATTTAGGTTTCCATGAACCTAGAAAGCTTTAGAAAAAAAGAAAAACTTACCTACCGAGACTTAGCAAAATTATTACAGATTGAAGGCGTATCAATTGCAACGACAGCTCTACGATGGTGCAAAGGAGAGAGAATACCTAGAGCCGAGCAAATGAAAAAAATTTACAGACTAACTAAAGGAAAGGTTACTCCTGGAGATTTCTATGAAGGAAAATAATTATCCTTATAGAATAATTTATAGAGTTGATTGGATTGATATAGTCTCTTGTAGTGAGTGGGTACCTTATGATGATGCCAAAGACGAAGAGCCTGTTGCTTGCGTCTCTTTTGGTTTCATTGCTTACAAAGATAAAAACAAATTAGTTATTTCAAGTGAATATTCTTTAAAAGAAAAATCTTTTGAAATTGGAAATAAGACGACAATTCCAATTGATAACATTCTTAGTATTAAAAAAATTTGGGAAGATAAAATTGGCTAGAGACAATTATTTTAATAAAGGAGACGCTTTTAGCGAGTTCCACAGGTCCAGAAAAGAAAAGATTGCATCCATTGATATTGATATGCCGACTCCGGTATGCAAAAATTGTTATGAACCATTGGCTCTTTTTGAAACTGTATTTGATAAAGGTCAAACCTATAAGAATACTACATTCATACAGAAGCTTGCAAGAAAAAGTCAGCTGCCTGCTTTTTTAATTTATTACAAAGTTAAAACAGACAATCAAACAATAGATTATTTTAGAATTACCCAGCTGCAGCCAGATCAGACTGATGAGCATTTATTAACACCTGAAGTTTTTACTAAATTTTTAGTTCTGCTGCAGGAAGAACATAGAAAAAATTGTGAGAAGGAATGAACACAACAATTTTAATTATTTGGTTAGTTACTGGTTCCGCAGTTACTATTAAAAAGCTGCCAGGCGTGGGATGTCATGAAGCTTTTGACAGATTAACTTATTCTAAGAGCTTTAAAAATCAACGAGGAGAAAAGCGCATTGGTACTTTTTATTATGGTACCGAAGTTTTGGCTTATCGCTGCCTATGATTGAACTTATTAAAAGTATGAGCGGATTAGATTTTGCAATGATTGTTGCTGTAGCGCTAACTATTTGGTTTGCGATGGGGATTTTAAAATGAGCTTCTTTATTGGCGACATAGATATTTTAGAGGATGAACGATTAACTCCTAACGATAAGTTGGTTTATTTTGCTTTAGCTTGTTACATGAATAGAGCCACCGGAACTTGTTTTCCGCGTATGGCTACAATCGCAAAGCGTGTAGGGATTTCCAGATGCGCAGTAAGTCGTGCAATTACCCACCTGCAAAGCCTAAAAATCATTAGTAAAAAACGCCTAGCCTCTACAAATGAATATTCTCTGGAGCGTCAAAATTTACTATTAAAATCAAATAGAATTAGAGAGATGTCGCTAAAAGCTACAACTGATGTAGCTAATAGCTCCATATTAATAAAACCAAATATATATAATCAAAATAGCGGGTATAAAAAATATAACAATTACAAAGACGCTAATTATTCAAATAGGGGGGGTCTGATAGACTCTGTAAATATAACTATCAAATATAATAACAAAGATTTGAAGTTAATTGGTACAGAAGGTTTAGAAGAATTTTACAAAGACAAGGAAGGCAAGCGCTACCGAAAAAATAAGCTTAATAATAACATAGTTGAGATCACAGAGCATAGAAGGAAAAAAGATGCGATTTGATTTTGATTATACCTGGAAGCTGATTAATATATTTGAGTTTGCTGCACGCGCTGATCGTTTGATGCCTGGACCAAAAAAACCCTCTTCTCCTTCAATGTATAAAATTTTGGATGTCATACACGATAAAAGCGATCATGGACTCTATAGACCAGGCGTTATTCGTTTAAAGGCTAGTGGTAAAATGATTGAGTGTTTTGAATTAGCCATAGATTTACTGTTAATGCTTACAACTGAACAGCGACAAATAATATGGTCAAGAGCCAATAACTTTTCTTATGCTGAGATTGGAAAAATGCTTGGTATTGAGAGGCGAAAAGTTAAAAGGCTTTATTTGGATGCTCTGTTTGATTGTGAGGGTAAAATTAAGAAGGATAAAGATTTGCTTGCCAAAGTTGACAAAATTCACTAGGCAAATCAAATATAATTGTTTTGTAGTATGCCTGGACATAATAAACAGTTACAACAATGCGAGAGCATAGCACGAAGCACCAAAGTAAGATGTAGAGCCAAAGGCTGGCTTAAAAAAAATTCAAATAAATATAGATGCAAAAATCATGGTGGACTTTGTAAAGGTCAAGTTACTTTGCAAGGTAAGATTAAAGCATTAAAAAATTTAGTTAACTTTAGAAATAAAACAGACTTAGAAATTGAAAATTATGTTAGACAAAGAATTGGAAATAATTGAAAAGTTAGAGAACGGGGAAACATTAACTAGAATAGCAAAAGAAAAAGGTTTCCCATCGCTCTCACAAATTTATAAATGTATGCGTTCTGATGACGCTTTACATAGAAGAATTACAAAGGCTAGAGAAGTAGGCAGCTATTCGCATCTTGATAAAATACAAGATATGTTATCAGAGCCACAGGACCCTAAATATTTTCAACAACAGAGAGAAGCCGCTCATCATGCAAGATGGTTAGCGTCTAAATTATTAAGCAATACTTTTGGCGATAAAGTTAAATCAGAAATTAAACAAGATCAAAAAATAACTATTTCTTGGAAGTCTAATAAGAAGCCAGAGATAGAAGATAAAGCTGTAGAAACCTCATTATTGGCTGAGTCAAAATAGCGCATTAACATTCTTGTCAATACATGTTGACAGATTGGCATACGCTATGTTATTAATAATTATCAACTTAACAAAGGAGATAATTAAATGAAACTACTAACAAAACAACACTACGATCAGTTAGTTAAAAATAATAAAGAACAAGACGGCTCAAAAGATTTTAAAGCTGTAGTTAAAATTTTTAACCCAACAGGTATTGGTACTTGGTATTTATCAGAACTAAATCCAGAAACAAATATTGCTTTTGGATTAGCTAAATTACACGAAGAAGAATTTGGCTATACTTCACTTGATGAACTAAAAGAATTTAAAGGAACTTTTGGATTAGGTGTTGAAAGAGATACTTCTTTTCCAATAAACAAATATTCTTTGGAAGAATGTAAGGAGTTAAGATAATGAAAAACAAAAAAACAAAAACTTTTTCATCATTACCTGTAAAGAAAAATATAATAGATATTCCAATACTTGAAAAAATTGGTTTCAAAAAAATACCAAGTGATGATGGTTTTGTTATGTATGAATTAACTCCATCAAGACTTAGTCAACCAAAGGAAAAAGCATGATTAAACAAATTACAGAAAAGTTTAAATGTACTGGAGCTATAGAAGCAGGTTATTCTGTAAAGGTGCAAGTCAGCAGAACCGGAGCAACTAAAGAAGAAGCATTAAAAAATCTTTTAGCTGTGTTCCCAAAAGCACAACCAGTTTTTCCTTCAAAAGATTTTCATTATTCGGAAATGTAAGGAGTTAAGATAATGATTAAACAAATTATAGAAGGTTTAGCTTTCTCTTTTACTTTAATTGCAGGCATAACATTAATATTAATCCTGGGGGTGCTATGAATAACGACAAGAATAATACTAAAAGCTTTGGAAGGCATCTTGAGCCTTTAAAGCCAGAGACCAAAACGTTTGAGCAAGAAGTTCAAGAATATTTAGAAGAGCAGCTTGGTCAAGAAATTGAAAACCTAAAAGTTTATAAAAGCTATAACTAAGAAAACCAAAGACAAAAAGAAAAAGATTACTAAAAAGAAAAATGCCAGATTGTTTTAAATACGCTGAATATTATCACGAACCTTTGCTAAAAGAATTTGGTTTACCTTCTGAACAGACTAGAAAAGTTGCATGTAATTCATTGAACGTGCAGAGTTCCGCGCGCGTGTCATGGGTTTCGGCTTCATTTAATTTCTTTAAACACACAACAAACACACAATACATTAAATAAACGCTGCTATTATTATCATGCCTATAGGTTTCCTACCTGCGAGTATGAATTAGAGCTGCCTTTTTGATTTTGCCTGGCTGTTTTTAAGAAAATTTTGGGGGGTATACCCAAAAAACAACGCGCAACTTCTACTACATATATATTGGGACTACCACCCACACAGACACACACAGACATTATGAAAGACAAAATAATAGAAGTTGAAAATAAATTACAGTCGCTGGTCTTTATAGACGAAGAGACTAACGCAATAGTAATTCATGTATATGGATTTAGTGAGAGAGAGATCGCATTAGATTTTGCAGCTAAAATGTTAAAGAAGGCTGGAGTTAATTATACCCCGCTACAAGATTTATTTAATTTACCACAGACCCTTAACTAATGTTTAATATAGAGCCGGTAAAAAATACCACTATAGAACTAGATTATGACCCAAGACCGCAACAGGAATTGTTGCATAACAAATTAGAAAAGCACAGATTTGCGGTTCTAAATTGCCACCGCAGATTTGGTAAAACAGTTGCAATCTTAAATCATCTTATAAGAGCTGCACTAAACCACCCGCTGCCAAACCCAAGATTTGCGTATATAGCGCCAACTTATAAGCAAGCTAAGAACGTAGCCTGGGATTATATTAAACAATTTACCGCTTCAATTCCTGGAGTTAAATATAACGAAACGGAATTAAGATGTGATCTACCGAATGGTTCAAGAATAACTCTGTTATCTTCGGAGAACCCCGATAGTTTACGAGGAATATTTTTAGATGGTGTTTGTATAGATGAGGCAGCTCAAATAGCTCCTAAGCTATGGAATGAGATTATAAGACCCGCTTTATCAGACAGAAAAGGATTTTGTTATTTTATCGGTACTCCTGCCGGTATGAATAATTTTTTTTACGATATTTACCAATACGCTTTAAAAGACCCCGAGTGGTTAACATTTACAGCTCCAGTTAGCGAAACAAAGCTAATTGATGAAAAAGAATTGCAAGCTGCTAAAGACCAAATGGGAGAGGCAAAGTATAAGCAAGAATTTGAATGTGATTGGATTGCAAATATAGAAGGTTCTATTTATGGAAACTTAATTGCAGATTCAGAAAAGAATAATAGATTAACCAAGATTGAATATGACCCAGCACTCCCAGTAGATACCGCATGGGATTTGGGACATGCTGATAGTACCGCTATTATATTTTTTCAAAAGCTTGGCAATACAATTAGAATTATAGATTACTACGAAAACAATCGTGAAGGCTTACCGCACTACATTAGTCTTTTAAATAAAAAAGATTATGTTTACGGAAAACATTATGCGCCACACGATATAGAGGTTACAGAATTTTCTACAGGTAAGACAAGAAGGGAAGTAGCATATCAACTTGGTGTAAATTTTAAAATTTTACCAAAGCTACCTATTGAAGATGGAATACACGCCGCGAAAATGTTACTGCCGCGTTGTTATTTCAGTTTAGATAATACTAGACCATTAATAGACGCTCTTCGTCATTATCATAGAAGATACAATGAGAAGATGAAAATGTATCATGAGAAACCAATTCATGATTGGAGTTCACACGCTTGTGATGCTTTTCGTTACTTAGCGATTGCAATTGAAGAGTTGCCATCAAATACAAACTTAAACAAATTATTCCCGAAAACAGATTCGGAATATTCAATACATGGAAGATAAATTATGGGTTTCTTAATGCCAAAAATGCCAGCGATGCCGGCACCACCAATAGCTCCTGCTGAGCCACCTGCATATAACGATGCGGAAAAGGCTGCAGAAGTTAAAAGAAAACTGGATGCAATTGAACGAAACAGAATGGGAAGAGAAAGTACAATATTAACTACTTACCAGGGGTTAGATAATCAAGATTTAACTACTGATAAGAAAACTTTGTTAGGAGCATAATATGGGTGGAGTTATATCTGCGCCAATAAGAGCAGTTACGTCAGCGTTTAGTAAACCAACTACAGCACCAGCGCCAATAATTACGCCTACAAAAGCAGAAGTATCACAATCGCAAGCCGCAGCTGCTTCCGCTTTAGATGCTAAAAGACTTGTTAACGAACAGGGTAGAAGTTCAACAATACTTACAGGCTCACTTGGAGCAACAGATACTGTTGATATTAAAAAAACATTACTAGGAAGTTAAAATGCCAATAAACAAAAAAGCAAAAGATATTTTAGATAGATATAGTTCTTTAAGAACTCAAAGACAAACTTGGGAGTCGCATTGGCAAGAAGTTGCAGATTATATGCTTCCTAGAAAAGCAGATATTACTAAATCAAGAAGTCAGGGAGATAAGAGAACAGAATTAATTTTTGATGGTACAGCAACTCATTCTTTAGAATTGTTAGCAGCATCACTTCATGGAATGTTAACCTCAACTTCATCGCCATGGTTTTATTTAAAATTTAAAGATGACGAAGTTAATAGCGATGATGATGCAGTACAATGGTTAGAAAAATGTACTAGCTCAATGTATCAAGCTTTTAACCGATCAAATTTTCAACAAGAAATATTTGAATTATATCACGATCTAATTGCTTTTGGTACAGCAGCATTATTTATATCTGAAGATAACGAAAACGATTTAAGATTTAAAAATATTCATATTTCAGAAATATTTATTACTGAAAGCGAAACTGGAATTGTTGACAGCTTAACTAGAAAATTTAAATTAAAAGCAAGAAACATAACAAACATGTTTCCTAAAGCACAGCTTCCTAATGAATTAAAAAAATTAATTGAAAATTCTCCACAAGATGATGTTTCAATTATTCATAGTGTTTATCCTAATACAGAATATGCAGAACCAGGTTCATCTAAAAGATTTATTTCTTGTTATGTTCATGAAGCTTCAGGAGCATTGTTATCTGAAAAAGGATTTGCAGAATTTCCTTATGCAGTTCCAAGATATTTAAAATCTTCAAACGAAATTTACGGAAGAAGTCCAGCAATGAACGCATTGCCAGATGTTAAAATGTTAAACACAATGTGTAAGACTTCTATTCGTGCAGCTCAAAAACAAATAGACCCACCTTTAATGGTTCCAGATGATGGTTTCTTAATGCCTATTAGAACTGTTCCAGGCGGTTTAAATTATTATAGATCAGGAACAAGAGACAGAATTGAACCTTTAAACATTGGAGCTAACAATCCAGTTGGTAACCAAATGGAAGAACAAAGAAGAAAACAAGTTAGAGAAAACTTTTTTGTAGATCAGTTAATTACTTCTCAGGGTCAAACAATGACTGCAACAGAAGTGGTGCAGCGTAATGAAGAAAAAATGAGAATACTTGGTCCAGTTCTTGGCAGATTACAGTCTGAATTATTACAGCCACTTATTACTCGTTGTTTTAATATTTTAATGAGAAATAAAAAATTTCCAGAAATGCCTGCAATGTTAGGTAATACAAATATTGAAATTGAATATGTATCTCCATTAGCTAAAGCTCAAAAAACTGGAGAGCTGCAAGCATTAATGAGAGGCTTTGAGATATTTGGAAGTTTACAAAACGTTGCTCCTGTATTTGATTATTTAGATACAGATGCTGTAGTTACTTACATTAAAGACGTTTTAGGTTTCCCTGCAAAAATTTTGAAAACGAAGTCGCAAGTAGGAGCAATAAGAAAACAAAGACAAGCTGAACAGCAACAACAGATGCAATTACAACAAATGCAACAAGTTGCTCAAGCAGCTGGTCAAGCCGCTCCCGCTGCAAAAGTTTTAATGAATGAATAAAGAAATAAACGACAATATAAAAATATTTCAACGAGTTTTTAAATCCCCAGACGGCGAAAAAGTTTTGGAAGATTTAGAAAAGAGATGCAATGTTTTCACGACTTCTTTTAGTAACGACAGTCATGAAACTGCATTTAGAGAGGGACAACGTAGTGTTGTTCTTTTCATTAAATCAACACTCAAAAAACAACCAAAGGAGTAAATAAATGAGTAGTGAAATACAGGCAACACAAACGGAACAGCAAACGATTGTGTCTGAAGTACCTACAACTAATGCTGCGACAACAACACCAACTTCAGTAGACTGGAGATCAAGTTTACCAGAAGAATTAAAATCAGAAAAATCTTTATCTAGTATTACAGATATTGCTGGTTTAGCAAAAAGTTATGTGCATGCACAAAAATTAATTGGCGCTGATAAAATTCCAGTTCCAAATAAACATGCAACTGAAGATGACTGGAACGCAGTATATGAAAAACTTGGTAGACCAAAATCAGCCGAAGAATATAAATTAAATGTTCCTGATAATATTAAGTCAGATGAAACAGGTATTAAAAACTTTTCATCTACAGCTCATAAATTAGGATTACTTCCTAGACAGGCAGAAGGTATTTTAAAATACTATTCAGATTTATCTGCAGCCGCTATGAATGATGCCAACTCAAAAGCAATGACTGGTAGAAAAAGCGCAGAAGAAAACCTTAAACAAGAATGGGGTGCTGCATATAATCAAAAATTAGAAGCTGCTGGCAAAGTATTTAAAGAATACGTTGGTGCAGATTATCAAAATCTAATTTTACAAGATGGAACAAAACTTGGAGATAACCCAGCAATTGCTAAAGCGTTTGCTAAAATAGCCGAGTCTTTAGGAGAAGATAAGTTAGTGTCTAATACTGGACCAAATTATATGACTCCAAATGAAATTCAAAAACAACTTAATGAAATAACAGCTCCAGGAACTGCTTATCATAATAAGTATCATCCAAATCATGATGCTGCTGTTCAAGAGGCTTTTCAATTAAGAGAGATGCTACATCCTAATAAAATAAAGGCTAAAGCATAATAAAGAATTTACTTGATAAAGTTTAATAACTTTATTAAGCGAATAAAATTCGGATAATCGTAAGACCCGATTGGCGCTTTGGAAAGACAAAGCAACGAGAGTTGTAAAATCAAGGATTGCGACCCTTACAGGATAATCGTTCCGCATATTTCATAAAAATAAACAAACAACTAATGGAGACAAATAAATGTCAACTCAAATAACTACAGCTTTCGTTGAGCAGTATTCTGCCAACGTAACTATGTTAGCACAACAAATGGGTTCCGTACTTCGTTCAGCTGTTGATGTGGAAACAATTAAAGGTAAAAATGCTTTTTTTGACCAAATCGGTAGCGTAACAGCGCAAGTAAGAAGCTCACGACACGGATCGACACCACAATTGGACACGCCTCACTCGCGTAGACGAGTTAGCTTAGCCGATTATGAATGGGCTGATCTTATAGATGACCTAGATAAAGTAAGAATGTTAATTGACCCAACTTCTGCCTATGCAAAAGCTGCTGCTGCTGCAATGGGAAGAGCTATGGACGATGTTATCATTACTGCTTTAGGTGGTTCAGCAGACACAGGCGTTGCCGGTGGTACAGCTGTTGCACTTCCTTCAACTCAAAAAGTATCTACTTCTGCTCAAGCAGATGGTTCTGGTTTAACAATTGCTAAATTAAGATCTGCAAAATATATCTTAGATAGCAACGATGTTGACCCATCAACACCTAGATACATTGTAGTTAGTCCAAAACAAATTCAAGATTTGTTAGCGACTACAGAAGTAACTTCAAGCGACTTCAACACAGTTAGAGCTTTAGCAACTGGTACTTTAGATTCTTTCTTAGGATTTAAATTCTTAGTTTCTAACAGATTAGCATTAGCTAATACTGATGACAGACTTGTGTACGCTTTTACTGCTGATGCTATTAAATTAGCAATCGGTAAAGATGTTACAGCGAGAATAGATGAGAGAGCAGACAAATCGTATGCTACTCAAGTTTACTACTCTATGGCAATCGGAGCTACAAGAATGGAAGAAAAAAAGGTAGTTGAAATACCTTGCGACGAATAATCATTCGTTAATTCTTTAGGGGTGGGGGAGCAATCCCCCATCTTTTAAAATGAAAACAATAAAAGAAATTGAGTCTGTAATACATTTTCAAAAAGGAGATTATATTTACAGATACATATTAGTAGACAGATTTAAACATACACAAAACGCTCATCATGGTTTTGATAAAAAACTAGAAATGACTGAAGCAGAAATTTTTGAAAACTTAAAACCAAGAACTTTAAAAAGAAAATATATTTATAAACCGGAGAAATAACTAATGGCATCAATAGTAGAAATTTGTAACTCAGCTTTAAACCAATTAGGAGCTAGTACAATTTTATCTTTAACTGAAAATTCTAAAAACGGAAGAATTTGTAATTCAAGATATGATACAGTAAAAGACGCTGTATTAAGATCTCATCCATGGAATTGCGCAACTAAAAGACAAATCTTAGCTCAAGACACAAATACTCCAGCATGGGGATTTGTTTATCAATACACTTTACCTTCAGACTGTTTAAGAGTTTTAGCAATTGAAAATTATGACAGCGATTACAAAATAGAAGGAAGAAAAATTTTATCTAACGATTCTGAAATTAGTTTAATTTATATTTCAGCAATCTCCGACCCAAATGAAATGGATGTTTTATTAAGAGAAGTTATTGGTTCAGCTTTAGCTGCTGATATTGCTTATGCAGTTACAGCTAACGCATCAATTTCACGTCAGATGGAAGAACGTTATTTACTTAAATTAAAAGACGCAAGACACGCAGATGCTAGCGAAGGTTATAATACAGACCCTACACTAGGAAACGTAGATCAAATTCTTGCAGAAGATTACTTAAACAGTAGGTTTTAAATGGCTAAAGCATTATTAGCTGTTCCTAGCTTTACTGCTGGAGAACTATCTCCACGCATGGAAGGTAGAACAGACTTTCAAAAATATTATTCCGCAGGAACAATTATTGAAAATTTTGTTGTTCAGCCTCATGGTCCAGTAACTAGACGACCAGGAACATATTTTGTTAAAGAAGTAAAAGACAGTACAAAAAAAACTAGATTAATACCTTTTGCTTTTTCTACAACACAAACTTACATTTTAGAATTTGGCAATCAGTATATTCGTTTTTATAAAGATAAGGGTCAAATTCAATCTGGCGGTTCTGCATACGAAATTGCAACTCCATATTTAGAAGCAGAATTATTTGATATTAAATTCGCTCAATCAGCAGACGTTATGTACGTTTGTCATAAAAATTATCCTGTAAAAAAATTATCAAGAACCGGTCATACAGCTTGGACTTTAACAGATGTTAATTTCACTAAAGGTCCCTACATGGCTGAGAATTTAACAACGACTACAATTGCAGCTTCTGGAACAACTGGCAGCATAACATTAACTTCAAGCGCAGCTATATTTGCAAGCACAGATGTTAATAGATTAATTAAGTTAAATGGTGGTCATGCAAAAATTACAAATTTTACAAATACAACAACTGTAACTGCCACAACAACTGTTGATCTTACAGCAACTACAGCAACAACTGCTTGGTCTTTAGGATATTTTACAAGTGTAAATGGTTATCCATCTACAGTTTCATTTTTTGAACAACGTTTAGTATTTGGCGGTTCTACTTCATATCCACAAACACTTTGGTTTTCTAAATCAGGAGATTATGAAAATTTTGAAAGTGGGACTGATGATGACGACGCAATGACTTATACAATTGCATCAAATCAAGTTAATGCAATTACTTCTTTAAAAGCAACACGAACATTAATTGTAACTACAACAGGTGGAGAATTTACAGTAACTTCTGGAGCTACCCAAGATGCAGTAACTCCAACAAATTTAAATATTCGTAAACAATCAAATTATGGAGCTGCTTATGTTGATGCTCTATCAATTGGTAACCAAACTTTATTTTTACAAAGAGCAAAAAGAAAAATTAGAGAACTTGCATATAATTTTGATTCTGATGGTTACTTAGCGCCGGACTTATGTATTTTATCTGAGCATATTACTGATAGTGGTATTGTTGCTATGGATTACCAACAAGAACCTTTCAGCATTGTTTGGTGCGTAAGAACAGACGGAGTTTTAGTTGGAATGACTTACAACAGAACTCAAGACGTTGTTGCTTGGCATAGACAAATATTTGGTGGTTCATTTAATGGTGGTAATGCAGTTTGTGAAAGTGTTTCAGTAATTGATGGAGTAGCAGGAGAAGATGAAGTTTGGTTAATTATTAAACGTACAATTAACGGAACTACAAAAAGATATATAGAATATTTAACTGATTACGATTTTAATAGTAGCTTAACGCAGTTTCATTTTCTTGATAGCGGTCTTTCTTATTCAGGCGCAGCAACAAGTACATTAACAGGTTTAGATCATTTAGAAGGTCAAACTGTTTCATTAATTGTAAATGGAGCAACTCATCCAACAAGAACTGTAACAAGTGGCTCTATTTCATTAGAGAGAGAAGCTACAACTGCAAAAGTTGGTTTAAATTATGTTTCAACACTTCAAACAATGAGATTGGATGAAGGATATAAGGGAACAGATCAAACTAAAACAAAAAGAATTTTTGACGTTACTGTAAGATTTTACGAAACAGTAGGAGCTAAGATTGGTCCAAACGCCAATACATTAGATGAAATACCATTTAGAGATAGTTCCGCTCCAATGAGTAGTCCGGTTCCATTATTTACAGGAGATAAAGAATTAGAATTTCCTGCTGATTATGGCTCTGATGGATTTGTAATGGTTAAACAAGAACAGCCTTTGCCAATGACTATTCTTGCAATTTATCCAAGATTAGAAACGTGGAATGATTAATATTATTCCTTTTAAATCAGCTCATGCTGAATACATTTTATCACAAGAGTTAAACGATAAAAAATTAGAGTTAGCGCCACAACATAAAAAATACGCAATGTATTTAGAATATGAAAATGCTTCCTTTACAGCAATTGTAAATGGCAAGCCAATTGCTGCAGGCGGAATATTTATTCTTTGGGACAATGTTGCCGAAGGATGGGTTTTAGCAACAAGTGAAATTTGGAATTACAAATTAACAATGGCTAAAATTTTTAAAAAAAGAACAGACGTATTAGTAAAAGAAAATAAAATTAAAAGACTGCAAACAGCAGTTAAAGCAGATTTTGAACTGGGTCATAAATTTGCACAATTTTTAGGATTAGAAAAAGAGGGATTAATGAAACATTATGGTCCCGATGGTTCTGATTACATTAGATATGCGAGGATAATCAAATGAGTTTTGTAGGAGATTTATTAGGCGGACAAGCAGCGCGTAAAGCAGCAGATTATAATGCTAGTTTAATAGAACGTGATGCAAAGTTAAAAGAACAAGAAGGCGATCAAGCTTGGAAGGTTTATGAGCAATTTGATTTGCCAAGATTTAACGATTCAGCAGAAGCAGCAACTGGTGCTGCAAGAGCTAGTACAGCAGCAAGAGGCGTTGATGTAGGTTCTGGTTCAGCTTACGAAATTGTATTAGAGAATGAAATTAACATGGAACGCGACAGAACCATGATGAAGTTTAATGCTCAAAACGCAAAAGATAGAAAATACAATGAAGCAACAAACGCAAGAGCAGAAGCTGCAATTCAAAGATACAAAGGTCAAGTAGCACAAACAGCAAGTTATTTTAATGCTGCTAGTAGTTTGCTTGGAAATTACAACTCTTGGCAAAAGGCAAAAGGATAATTCATGGCTATTAAAATATATCAATCACAAATAAGACCAACTGAACAAATCTCAGAAGTAGCTTCTACTCCTGGAATGAGAATTGACCAAGAGACAGCTCAAACAATTGGTAAATCAGTTAGCAGGTTTGGAGATACTGCATTTAATACTTATGTAGATATTGAAAAAAGAAAATCAGAAAACGAAGCTCTACAAGAGAGAGAAAAATATTTAGTAGGAGATAAAGAAAAAGGCGTTAAAGGATTAACTGAAATACGAGAAGAAGCTTCTTTGTATGCTGAGCCAACTGAGGCAAAAAAATTCTATAATGAACAGTTTGAATTATTAAAAAATAGCGTTGGCGGAGATTATAAATATTCTTTTACAAAGGATAAATTAAATAACTATTTAGATAAACAAAAAATAGAAGATTTAAACCACGTTGGTATTCTTGCTACACGAAATTTTATTTCTAATACACAAGAGACAGAAAAAAAATATTTAGAAAATTTAAACAAAAAAGTTGTTTATGGAGAAACTCAAGAAGAAGTAGATATGGCTAAATCTACCTTTGAAGCTAGAGTTAACTCAGATGAATTTAAAAACATATTTGGAAAAAATACTCAAAAGGTACTTGATGGTTATTATACTGATAGAGATTTTTATACTGCCAAAAGAATGGAAGATAAGGAATTTGGTTCTGGTTTAGAGTTTGCAAAGAATAGTAAATATTTAGGAGTAGATAGATACGAACAAATTAATGCTTACAATAAAACGCAGATGGCAATTGTTAAAGCTCAAAATGAGCAAACAGTTTCTACACTTGGTAATGAAGCGGACAATTATATTATACCAAATAGAGAAGCTTTAAAAAAAGCTGAGGAAACAGCAGTTAAAACTAAAGATGCTACTTTATTAACTAAGATAAATGAAATTAAAGATAAGACTGCTTTTCTTACTGAGTTTAAAAATAAACCTAGAGAAGATTTAAATAAATTTTTAGACGAGGGTCAAAAGATTTTACAAGCACAACAAAGTGTTACTAAAGATGATAAAGGAAATATTATTTCTGTAGCACAAGGTGCAGACCCAGCCTTATATAAAAAAGTAAAATTTGCTCAAGATTATTTAAATAAATTAAATACTGATTTAGAAAAAGATTCTTTAACTACAGCTAATAAAATTGGTATTCACAACATACCCTCACTTAATACTGCAACGTTTTTAGCAAATCCTGGCGATACAGAAAACCAAGCTATCTTTGCTGCACAAGTTAGAAATAGAACTGCACAAGCTCAGTCGGTTGCTCAATGGTATGGAGTTAAACCTCAGTATTTTACTCAACAAGAAAAAACAGCTTTAACTGATTGGTTAAACAATACTACAAATCCAATTTTAGTTAAAAATGTAACTGCAACTTTAGTTGCAGGTTTTGGAAATAAAGCTGATGAAGCATTTAAAGAAATATCTAAAGACAATAAAATCTTAGGTCATCTTGGTGGATTGCTTTTAGTTAGTAACAACGAAAAAGCTGCAGATGATCTTTTAAAAGGTAGAAAATTAATTAAAGATGGTCAAATAAAAGTATTTTCGGACGATGATGTTTCATTTCAATCGTGGAAAAGAAATAACAATAAAATATTTTATAACAATCCAGATACTTATAATAGTTCTTTAGAGGCTGCTAAAGCAATTTATATTTCAAGAAAATACGACAAAAGCAAAGACACAAGTGTTTTTAATTCTTCAGATTTTAAAGAAGCTTTTGAAGAAGCAGTTGGAAGAAACGGCAAAAATGGCGGAGTAGATAATTCATTAGGGTCAGACAATCCTTTGGTTATTCCAGCCTGGATGAAGAACGGAGATTTTTCTAAAGTTGTTAGCAAATTAAAATCAGACCCAGCTTTATTAAGCAAAGCTACAGGGGGAGATTTGCCAATTACTTCAGATATGAAACCTGCAAAATTATTTGAAAGCGGAAACCCTACTTTTATTAATGTTGGTTATGGAAAATATATTGTTGCAAAAAATGGTCATCCTTCACAAACTGGAAACCCAGGATATTTATTATCAAATAAATTTGATAGCGCAAAAGCAGGAAGTCAACAATATTTTGTTATAGATTTAAATAAAATTCAATCAGAAATTCTTGGGAGTAAATAATGTCGTTTTACCAGGACGAAGATCAATCGTTAGCAACAGTTAATGATACATCAAAGTTAGCTCAAAGTGTTCCAGGAGCCGGAGAAGTTTTTAAAGCTGCATGGGTTGCCTCAGGCAAATCAATGTCAACAGCTTCTGAGTATTGGAATGAAACAGAGCAATATGGAAACATAAAAGAAATTGCAAAAAAATATAATTTTGATTTATTAAATCCTCATTTAATTGCTGAACCTGTATCTTTAGATGAAACAAATTATAATGTTGATGAAAATAGTTTTCCAGGAACGCATACTAAAGAACAAAAGATTACAGAATTTCATAAACAATTAGATGAATATAAATTTCAAAACCCACAGTTTGCTGATGAGCTTAAACAAAAAGGATTAGACAGTAGAGAGTCATTATTAAATACTATTAAAGTTGACGCTCAACAATCTTGGAATAATGCAGAAGAGCTTTATAGAAAAACTAATAAATGGGGAGCTGTAGGTTATTATGGAGCGTTGGCTGCAAGGGTAACAGTTGGAGACCCAGTATTTGCACCATTGCTTCCTTTAACTGTAGTTGCGCCATATTCAACAAGTGGTCTTTCATTTCTTCAGGCAGCTGCACGAGTTGCAAAAATTGAAGCCGTAATTGGTGCTACACAAAACGGCGCTCTTGAGGCAATGACAATAAACTATCAGCAAGAATTAGGATTAAAAGAACCTGGATTTGCAAACGCTGTAAAAGATGTTGCTTTTGCAACAGGGGTTGGTGCTGTTGCAGGGGGTACTTTGGGACCAGTAATTTACGGAGCTGGCGTTGGAATTACAAAAGGTATTACTAAAATTCCTAAAGCTTATGAAATTAGTAAAGAAGGATTAGATTATTTAGGAGCAAGATTACAAAGATTAGAGAATGGTAAGTTAGATGAAATTTATACTTATGTAACAGACAAGTTTCCAAATTTTAAATCTTATGAAGCAGATACATTGTCAAATTCTGCAAGATTTAATGTTGATGACAATACTTTAGTTGATACTCCACAAGCAGTTCGTGAACATGAGTCAAGAACAACAGCTGCCTTAAATAGTGTTGTTAATGATGCTCCACTTAATATACCTGAAACAAGTGTTAATCCTGTATCGCCAGTAAAATTTCAAGAACAAGTATTTAGTCATTCAAGCGTTAAATTATTAAAGCCAAACGAAATAGATTTTGATGCAAAAGCTTTTCAATACAAAGGAGAAGTAGATGCTTCAGGAGTATCATCAAAACTAAAAGACGTAAAAGACTGGAACGATTACGCTGCAGGAGCGTTAATGGTTTATCAAAACAAAGAAGGTAAATATTTTGTTATTGATGGACACCAAAGACTTGGATTGTCTAAAAGATTAACCAGTCAAGGAAAAGACATTAATTTAGTTACTAAAGTTATAAGAGAAGCAGACGGCGTTACAAAAGAAGAAGCAATGTTTAGTGGAGTTGTTGCAAACATTATTAATGGAACAGGAACTTCTTTTGATGCAGCTAAAGTATTAAGAACATTTCCTCAATATAATATTGATACGTTGAAGAGAAGTTTCCCTATGGGACAAAGGATGGCAAAAAATACTGCCGGACTTGTAAAACTTTCTGATGATGCTTGGGGACTTTTTGTAAGTAAGAATGTTAATGAAGATTTAGCAGCAAGAGTTGGAGAAGCATTTACTAAAGAAGCTCAAGTTGGAGTTTTATCTGGTTTAAGAAATAGAAAATTTGCTACACTAGCAGAGATGGATAGTACCATTGCATCTATTAAGGGTATGCAATTAAGAGTTACAGAACAAACTGATTTATTTGGTACACAGTTTATTAAAGATTATGCAATTATTGAAAAGGCAAAATTAATACAATACGTTTCTCAAAACGCTAAAAGATTAAAATTAGGATTTGAAAGTGCAATAAAAAATGATAAAGAATTAACAGCGGCTGGTAATGTATTAGATCAAACGCAAAACTTAAAAGCAGCAATAGACAATGAAAAAATCACAGAATTTATTAACACAGTCGGAAATAGAGTTGGACAATACGCAGATGAACTCAACGCAGCAGCTCTCAAATTCAGAACCGATCAAGCAGGAGCAAGACTTGATGCAGTCAACGCAACAAGAGCAGCACTTACAAGAGGGGATTTTGAAAGCACAAAAGTTAGCAGAGGAAATGACTTTGCTGAATTTAAAGATACGACACCTAGGTTACCTGAAAAACCAGCAGAAGTTATAGACCGCAAATTTGCAGACGTAGAAAATAATATAAAAGTTGTAACAGACGCTAATAAGAAATTAGACGATCAAATTTTTGGAGATGCTGGAACTACTCCTGTTAAAACAGATGAAACTGTTAATGCTGTAGACAATGCTGCAATAGATGCAATAGAACGTAAAAAATTAGATTTAACACCAGAACAAAAAACAGTAGTTAATAAGATTGACGAAATTGTTAATGGTGGAAAAATAACTGAGCAAGACGTTTTAGATATAAGAAATTCTGCCGAGGTTCAAAAGGCAATAAATGAACGAGCAGATTATTATAGTAAAAACCATACAGACGTTGCACCAAATTTTGTTAATGGAAAATTTACAGACGAATATTTAAATAATAAGACTTATACTTTTAACGGCAAAGAATATAAAGGCGTTGATAATATAGTTAATGCTATTTATGGAACAGGCTCAAAAAGTAAAGAGCGTATAGCAATTGTTATTACTGGTTTGCCTGCTTCAGGAAAATCAAGATTATCTTCTCAGTATAAACAAAAAATTAATGGAACAATTGTTGATACAGACTTCTATAGAGAAGTAATACCAGAATATAATAATGGCATAGGCTCAGCTGCAGTACATTCAGAAGCTAAAGTTATATTTAAAAAAATGTTTGTTAAAACATTAACAAATGGAGATAATATAATATTGCCAACACTTGGTAGAAATGAAACTCCATTTATTAATATTTTAGAGTCTTTAAAAGAAGCTAATTATAAAACTGCAGTAATTAGATTAGATGCAGATTTAAATGTGGCTAAATTAAGAAATTTTA
>Ga0315909_10002627_pt1 | contig 22753 bp, 41 predicted proteins | sample LakEriMetagenome_11_FD_203527 | JGI IMG/M metagenome (GOLD analysis project Ga0315909, IMG submission 203527) | Freshwater fungal communities from buoy surface, Lake Erie, Ohio, United States - Buoy 2 MA125 | ecosystem: Environmental > Aquatic > Freshwater > Lake | place: USA: Lake Erie, Ohio...
CTCTGTAAGAAGGAGTGCCATCCCAGCACGCCCAAACCTATAGCCCTTTGCCTTTTAGAGAAATTATGGGCCGCTTTTAGGAATGGAATTGACTCTGTTTTGTTAATATACTCGGTGGTTACAGTGTCTAGGAAATAGGTTAGGGTCTCTACTAGGTCTGTGTCTTTCCATTCATCGTAGTGTAAAAGATTAACGGAAGAAAGTACACAGACATAAGATTCATCCTCTTCTAACGAAAGAAAAATTTCATTGCATAAATTACTAGAATAAATCTTCTTATTCTTTTTCTTATATATATCAGGAGCATTATTATTAGCTGTGTCTGTAAACACAATATAGGGGTAGCCAGTCTCGAACCTCTTCTTAATAATTTCCCCCCAGATTTTTAACTTGTCTTTGTCTCTATTTAACAACCCTTTCATCCATTCGTCCGAGATACAGACACCAATAGACAAATCCTGTATTGGGTTGCCGATACTCCTAATCTTAAGGAATTCATGAATGTCTGGGTGATCCACCGGGAGATAAGCCGCCATGGAGCCCCTACGAACGGATGACTGAGAGATTACGGAGGTTATCTTATCGAACAACTCCATAAAGTGGACGGGGCCGCTGGACTCACCTCCAGTTGAAATTTTGGCACCTCTTGGCCTTAGGTTGCCAAAATAAGCAGAAGTGCCCGCGCCGTATTTAGTCATGGAAGCAATTTCGGCGACTTTAGACAGGATACTTTCCATAGTATCACTAATAAGGCTTGAATTACATGAGGCAGGCAAACCTCTTTTCAAGCCATAGTTAGCCCAGACTGGACTAGATAAACTTACCCATCCCTTTAGGATATACTCTTCGAGTTTGTTTGAAAAGCCTTTTATTCCTAAGTAACCTTCGGCTGTCTCACAAATCGCCCTTATCCTTTCCTCTGCTGTTTGACCTTCTGCTACGTAACCTTTGGAGAGAAAACTTCGCGACTTTTCATTTAGCCATGTCATATCAGGTCGTTCTCGTCTACTAAAACTTTAGAGTAATCTGTTGGTTTGGAATTAAAAAAATCGGCGGCATTGTTTCCTAATATCTCCTCGTTGACCCACTCAAAATCCCTCTCTATTTCCTCTTTTATAAGATAGGGCTGATCATATCCTATGTCGTGGAGCGACTCATTTATTCGAGACTGAATGAACCCCTTAAGAATATCAGGGGAAATCCTTGGGCCAACATAGTCGGCCAACATCCAGTCAACTATTTTGCACTCGGCTTTGTAAGCCTCGTGAGCTTCGTGCATAATTTTATCTTTAAGGTCTTGATCGAATAATTCTGGATATTCTTTCTTTATGGTATTAATTAGCTTAATACCGACCTTACTGTGAAGCAACTCTTCATTTTTTGTATAAGTAATTTGTTGATTAGTATCTTTTAATACATTTCTGTATCGCCCTAACCATAGTATAACATAGAACTGAGAAAATAAAGATACGTTTTCAACAAATAACGTAAACAGAATTAAAGCGTAGATGTATTGTTTCTTACTATCTTTGTAAAACCTATGAGTGTATTTCTTTAGATAGTTGACTCTGCCACTAATACATTCTAGTTTTAGGTTTTCTTCGAAGGTATCTTCTATTCCTAAAACTTCTAATAGGCGGAGATAAGCATTAGAATGAATAACTTCAGATCCACCAATGACAACACCCAAGTCAGCTATACTTGGGTGAGGTAGATTATCGCCTAATTTAGTCCAAAATGTTTTAACAGCTACTTCGATTTGAGCGATCGCGGACAAAGTCCTAACAACCATTTCTCTTTCTTGCTCCGTCAGGACCACATGAAAGTCTTGTAGGTCACTACTAAAACTAAATTCATCATGCGTCCAAAAACCCGCATGAATTGTTTTAATATATTCTTTAGTCCACGGGTACAAATCAGGTTTTCTGGAGATTTGTTCGTTAAATAACATATGGTTTCCTTATAAGTGTCTATCATTTATACGCTAGCTACACCAGCAATACGTTTTAAGTCGGCCACTATTTTAGTCCGATCGCAGTCGTACCACCCCGCCGTAAGCAAGCTGTTTATTTCGACTATTTTGAACTCGCCGCTAGCAAGCTCACAGACATCTATGGTCCACATGGGGGCTGGTTCGATAAAATCTACCAAGACTTCCTCGACGAGGCTTGTAGCACCTCGCGTGGCCTCTCGTAGTGTATCACCGTATGGTGAGCTGGTCAAGATAGCCATATCGGAAATGACGAATCTCCACTCAGCTACTATACTGCGAATGGGCGAAAGTAGAAGAATGTCGTTGTAAAAACAATACTGCAAATAATCTTTTATATCGGCGTACTCACCTCCCGTGAAATATTTATAGCCAGAATTCTCTTTGAGAAAAAAATTAGTTCCAATCTTCTCTATCAAAATGGGTAGGGTGCCCGCTTCGCACAGAATGTGCGGATTATTTAGGGCCTTCGTTCCTAAGCTAGGAAGGTAATTAGTGCAGTCATAAACCTTATCATAGAGCCAAGTTATAGCATTCGGCATAGTTTTAGTAATCCTACGGCCAACAGCTATAGAACCCCTAAACAAAAAAGGGCCAGTTAATTCTTTCGAAAAAACAGGTCCATCTACCGTCGCCCTACAGGCGACGAGGTCAAATGAGGATAGAGCCTCCTCATCTTCGGGGAATACGTCAGATTGAAATACTAGCTGCACGGATCTTTCTTTCCAGCCTTCTTAAATATATTTTTACGATACTCATCACACATTTCAGCTAACTCATCCGCCTCAATTTCTCGTAAAGGAAAAACAGGGGCGGTTTGGAAGTCTTCCTTCCTCCCCGGTTTTTCGGCGATGACGTAATTAGGGGTAGAAAAAGGTTTTAGTTTAAGTTTCATCGAGATCCTCCGAGATCTCGCGAGAGATCCCACATTCCTTGACGCTGTCCCATAAGAGAGAAAGGGTATCTTGCTCCCAGTCTCGTATATTTAAGTATGAGCAGCAGCCGTTGGCCTGTTTGGGCCTAGTTTTATCTCTGCCCCAATAGGGACAAATCTTTCGGACACCTTCGGCGTAGCCATAGCAATACATCCCTTCCGGAATCATGGATTCGGCGGTACGCAAGTCTTTCTCATCGACGGAGTACCTATCATTAGTCCCCTCCTTTTCGATGAGCCATCCACCCTCCTCGTGTTCCATAAGGATTCTACTAAGTCCAATATCGTACCCTTCAGGATTCGCGAAGACTCTGTTGCCTACGGCAAATTTACTCATCACCAACTCTCCCAGCTTTCCAGCTCTACGAGCCCCTCTATTGCCTTACGAAGCATAATATTACGCTCTTCCCTATCTTTCCCATAATCTGGATATTTGGGCGGAGGAAATGCTTGTATCCTAAATTTCTCTTTTAAGAGATTCATAACGGCATCATATGCGTCTTGGACTTGTTTATCGGAATAGTTTGGTCCCATTACTGGCATGTATATCTTCCCCAATAGACTGCCATCCAGCAATCAGAATAGTCTTCGATACAGTCTTCCTCGAAATAAAAATCATTAAAACAAATGGGGCATTCTCCATCTTCCCATTCTTCGGTTTCAAACTCGTGCTTGCACGAGGGGCACTGAAGGTCAGTTTTCATAATCTATTTCCCTGTATCCAAGTCCAACTTCTTCAATTATCGATCTTGAGAATTCAATATCATCTTTCCATCTATCTGGGACACAAGTATTTTTTATACTAACTATTTCAGATATTCCAGCCTGTATCAAAGATACAAGGCAGCGACTACACGGGGCGTTGCCCCATAGTACCCCATTTGATTCAGCCGCTAAGTACATAGTACATCCTTGCACCCTTATTCCCAGATTAGCGGCAGCTAAGATCGCGTTCATTTCAGCATGTACCACAAGTTTAAGTTTGACTTCCCTATCAAGCAAGCGGTCGTCGTCTTTGATCCCTCTAGGGAACCCATTGAATCCAGCAGACACTATCTGTCTATCAGGAGTAACGATAACCGCCCCAACCTTAGTGGAAGGATCTTTGCTTAATCCTGCGTGGAGCCGACACATGTCGATAAAGTGCTTGTCCCATTTAAGCATAAAAAAGTCCACCTTCGCCAGTGTCCATATTAATTACTTCATAGAATCTTCCGACATGATTTGACTTTTCATTTGATTATTGCTTTCCCTTCCGATATTTCTACTACACCAACACCCTTAATCACTATATGCGGCTGAGTCTTTCTTATGTGAGTCCAAGTTTTTACATTACAAACAATACCTTCTACGGAGTGACAAGCCCCTGCGAAGTGGATCGTCATCATTGGCTTCCCTAGCTTTCTGGAAAGCGGTTTGTTGTAATGAAACCAGAAGACCCTTTTCATACGGTAACTTCGCCCATATCCATCTTCTCTTGCGGATTATATCCTATTAATTCCACTTCATCGTAAGTCCAGCTAAAAATATCAAACGCCCCGTCCTGTTTTCGCTTGATCTTAACTTGTGGTAGTACTGATTCTTCTCTTTTTACTAGTTCCCTTACTGAAGGTAGGGTGTTTTCGTATAAGTGACAATCAGATAATACACCCACCAACTCTCCCGGCTCTAGACCGCTTTCTTCACATAAAAGAAGTAGGAGTAGTGCATATGATGCAATATTTGCTGGGACTCCGTGGCTAAGATCGCAAGATCTCTGGAACCAAGTTAAATTTAGCTTATTACCATATACAACAACGTTAAACAAAATATGGCATGGCGGCAAAGCCATTAAAAACTCTTGATTAGGATTCCATGCTGAACATACCATACGACGATCATATGGGGAATTATGTAGCTTTGTTACGATAGAATGAAGTTGATCTTCACCTTCCATTAGTCCATTACAATCGGAAACAAAGGTATGCTCAAGTTCTACAACCATATCTTTATTTGTATGATCAATATAATGTTTTCCAAAGTTTCTCCACTGCGATCCATAAATCGGCCCTAAATCTATTCCTCCCCTTTTTATCCGCTTAATCACTTCATCTGCGGCAGCTTGTGAGCCACCAATTGGAACAGCTAAAATTTTGGCAAAATCTTCTCCATTTTCTGGTCCAGTTAAATATTCTGATACTGCCTTTGGGCTGCACCATTCATCCCAGAATTTACAGTTTCTATCTTGGAACCACTTTTTATCTGTAATCCCCTTAATGAACCCTTCGAGTTCAACCCGAATAGACTTCCAAGGCATTTTACGAAGTGTTGTCAGAGGAAAGCCCTGACCCATGTCATGGCGAAAGATTTCACAGAATGTCCCTATAGTACCATTCTCTACTTGAATAACACTACCATCAGGAGCGTATCGTGTAGCTTGTTTTGGTTTTCCGTTAGTGAGTACGTTTTTTACTATTTCTAAATAGTTCATTTGCTTACCTTAAAATAACTGGTCCAACTAATACCTAATCTTCCAAATAGCAATATTGTACTCGTCTTTACTGTCTTTTCACTTAATGAAGTCCATACTACTAATAATCCAATCAAAGAAAATCCGTAGTACTCTATATGAGCTTTGCTCACTGGGCACTCATAATAGATCATTTTATCATTCCAAGAACTTAATTACGGTATCGTAAGAAACCGTGTCTGTAGAAGATGGTCCACCACCAAACTGTATTCCGGTGACTACGTCACCGAAGAAGACGGGAGACCCAGACATTCCTGAAGTAGCTTCGCACGAATACCCAATAATCGGGTAACCATCGACAGTACCATTATACAAAAATCCGCCGTTTCTTTCAACGCGATTCCCACCGATGTAGCCAATAATCTTGGCCGATTTTCCCTCTTTTGAGAGTTTGTGTCTTTTTATTTTTACGTATGTGGGTACTGCACATTCGTACAAAGCAATATCGGCAATCTTATTTTGCTTCGCGAGCTTTATTTTGACCCCGATTATCTCGGTATCATTTTCAAAATAAGCTACACATTTTTGTTCATCTGGATGTGCTACAGTTAAAACACCCCGCTCTATTAATACTCCTGACCACTGTTTGTCATTAGTGGCAATTCTGCATATTCCATCAAATTCTTGAGCTACTACATGACTTGATAGTAGACTAAAAATCAATATTAAGACATTTTTCATTTTGCATTTATACTCCTAGCGTTTTCAACTGCGACTTTAAGCGTATCTCCAGAAACAGTAATTCCCAGATCCTTAAGTGTCTTTGATAAAAGACCTATTGCTTTACCTACAGACTTACACTCAACCAATTCTGGCGTTAGCTTGTCTACATGAATCTGTATCTCTTCGAGTGTGGATTCAGAGGGCACATAGCTGCGTAGCAGCTCTATCTCTCGTCTCAATTTCTGTGACTCACCACCTAGTTTTAAAGTCTCAGTGTTAGCTTCAATAACCTTACGGCAGATCTTAATGACCGTGCTATCTGATGGGTTATTTTCAGCTCTTTCGGAATCGGAAACGACTAGTCTTAGCACATCCTTAGCGACTTGATTATTGGCACGCAGGGCCAAGGTTATGTCGCCCTTAATTCTGTCTACGAGATTTGTGCCCATACATTTTCCCCTTGAGGAGTTTTAATTTCGAAAAATTTAATAGTGCTTCGCGGATGTCTTTTTAAGACTTCTTCGATAAATCGATTCGTATCTTGTTTCGATGCCAAAGGCACCGCTTGTAAAAAGGAAAAATGGCCGTCTATAACTTGGTTGACGTGTACATGATTTCGCCAATATCTAAATCTCAAACTAGGGTCGCACACGGTGAAAATCTCTTGGCCGATTTTGTCGAATTCCAGTTTTATTATTGTGTATTGGCTAGGAGATTCTTGGGGCTGAAAGCCCAAAAAACCAGCCGAGAAAATAGCTGGCGTCAGCCCTAGGAAATTTCGTCGTAACATTTTTCCTTCCAATCTAATATAAGTCTCTCACTAGGTCCCAATTCTTCAGGACCTCTTCCTCTACCATAAACTGTGGATGTTTTAATTTCGCCGTCCTTACTCTTAAAAGAGAAAAGGACACCCAGTGTCTCTCTGTTACTAATTATAAATTGGGCGATTGCGTCGTTTGTGGTGGGTCCATGAGCGTCAAATAGGAAAGGATCATGTTTTGGAGAAGAAGCTTGCCATGTTCCATCTTTTAATTCGACTATATAGAAATCTAGGGGCATTCTATCACATATCCCAGCTATAAAGACAATCATCACACCAAAACTGTATCGTTCCATCTTCGAGTTCTGATACGATCATTACATGATAAGAACCACATTTCGGGCATCTCTCGCTCATTATATAACCCCTTTTTTATTAGTTAAACACCCCTAGGTTTCCAAACACCAAATCTCTCTTTTACTTTTATCTGAGTCTCTTCGAAAATCTTCTGCCTCGTCATCTTATCTAGTTCGGCCTCAGCCGCCTCCTTAGAGGCGAACCTAGCTGGTCTCCCCAAAACCCACCCGTTATTCCAATGGTACTTAAAATTCCCATTATCTGACTTAAAGATAATAAAATCCTTCCCCCGCTTTGTTATCTGTATGCCGATATCATACTTGGGGAGTTTTGGATTTCTTGGAATCTTCTTCTTAGTCATTTTCTTGTTCCACACAGAATTCAAATTCGTATTCCATATTCGGATCACATCCAAATGCGGACATTATATCAGATAGGGTAATTTTACCAGATTCTGTAGTAAAAACACCATCTGAATATTTACCACTAAAATTGATACTTTTTTCTACCTCTACTTCTATAATAGAGCCTTTAGAAAACATACTTGAACATATAGCGACAGCTTCTTCTGGGGTCTTTCCTTCAGCAATTAGTACTGGAACCATTCTTTCTAAATAGTTCTTCTTTGTTTCATTGAGTTTTACTTCTGACATGTGATTACTACCTTATTTTCTAAAGTTTCAAAAGAGATAGAGCCCAAGTGCTGCCCATTCCGCCAAATCTGTCTCGTGCCCGATGGTAACATCAAAATTTCGAATTCACAAGCATTTCCTTCGGAAGCTCCGAGAGAAATGAGGAAGTTTTCGAGGAGGGAGTAATAACTCCACATCGTTTTTTCTATAAAGGACGTTAGTGCATCTTTTTGGTATACTGGAGTGTGCCACGCCCCACAAGCACAAGGACCAATGGGATTATCACACCTGTTTGGATTGTATAAACTTTTTCTAGCCTCTTTCAATCTCTTCCATTCATCATCGTGAGTATTACTGTCCACAACAGATCCATTTTTCTAGAGTGAAGGTATCAAACCGTATCTGAGTGGCCTTTTGCCACCCCGAAGGGATGGTGAAAAATTGGTCACAGTCGTACTTACCGGGGATTCTAGATATATAGATCTGGCGGACTTCGCCCGAATCTAAAGCTTCACGGTAAATCTGAGACCCACCTATGATCCAATCGGCTTCGCCGAGAGCCGCGTCTAAAGTGAAGAATCCAAATTCTCTGTGTTCATTTGCTATATCACTCCATAAGAGCGATTCATTTCTAGTAATAATCATATTCAGCCTCCCCTTAAGGGGACGCCTGAGGGTGGACCATGTCGTCATACCCATGGCTACTTTGTCGCCAATTGTGAGTAGGCGGAACATCTTCTGGTCTGCTTCGCAGACCCACGGAATCTCACCTCCTTTGGAGGTGCCACCATCTTCATCGACGGCTACTATAAGTTTTAGCAAAAGTCACCTTAACCTAATTGCTGCGGCCAATTTGGTGTTAATCTCATCCAAGATCATTTCTTGCCATTCTGGCAAGGTCATGCCACGTCGACCGGGGAAGTTCATAGCCTTTTCATGGTCAATGTGGGTATCTGCTGTGAAATATTTCATCGGATCAAACCCCACTGAGTGGCCATGGCTTTAGCGATTCCGGGGAAGGTTTTAGACCTGATCTTAGCCCTGTTCTTTTTATCTTTAAGAGCGTCCATAAACCACTTCGGCTGCTTTTTCTTCTTACCGTTCTTATCAACCCACTCAAAAAACTCACCCCGACTCACTTCTTCAGTTGGGATTAATTTGGGTAGGTTTTTAAGCCATAAACATGTCGACTTCTGAAAAGGATCGCCGAATTGCCAAGGCTGTATTATCTGGTCGGGCTTTCGGTATTTAGTAGACATTATACCCACTGGGTTTTCTATACAGATCTTTTCACAGTTAGCGTTAGCAAACTGCATAAAAAAGTCTATACCCTGTTGTTGTCTACCATCCTCTATCTTCTGCTTAAACCAAGCCGCTCCACTCACGGCTAGGTGAGTACACGGGGGAAAGGCAATTATCATATCCCAACCATCCAGAATAGTTAATACATCTTTCTGTATATGCCATTCTGGATGGTCTCCACTACACGGCTCTATATCGCACGAGTAAGCTTCTATACCTAGCTTACGCATCTCTATAGTAACAGCTTGGGATTCTTCACAAGCTAGAAGAACTCTCACTTCTTCTTTTTACCCACTGTGTACTTAACTCTGTTAACAATGGCCCATTTAATAGTTCTATGGTCTACCTGTCGCAAACGGTGGCCGTCTGTTATCTCTAGGTCATCGAAATAGGATCGACCAAGGAGGGGCTCGGTAGAGAGTAACCTACCAACTAGTACTCTCTCCCCTCCTTCCTGCTTCTCAAAGCATACAGTCATGGGTGTGTTGAAAGAGGTTGATACTAGCGTAGCAGCCTCTGTGAGTGTAACATTCTCATTCTTCTCGGAGATAGCCGCAGACTTTAGGGAGTCCACAATTGGAGTTCCCCTAATAGAGAATTCACTCTTGTCGTCTACATCCTTTACTGTTACGTCTCCATTCTGGGCCACTCCCGTTACGTGGGCGTATCGTACAATCGCGATTAAATCACCGGGCTTATGTTGACTCATCTGACTTTGTCCTTTTTTTGTTTAAAATTATACTATGTCCTGTAGAACCGATTTAATATCCGGAGGGGTCCAACTCTTTCCCTTGACCCATTTTCCGTCGTCTCGACGATAGCCGTCAACGAACTTACTCATGTTACTTCTATCAACTTCCTCCAAAACTTTGGCGAAATTGAATCCACATAAAGCCGCCACGCCCCCACAACTTACCCAAAAAATATCGGCAGCGGCATCGGCGACCTCAATCATATCGAAACTTCGTTTCGTGTCAATCTCAAAAGACAAATTTGCTTCAGTAATATCAGTAGATGAAATAGACACGCTGACCCCAAGGGCCGCACATAGCTCTAGGGCCTCTTCGATTGCCAACTTAGCCCTAAGTATCCTTTCCGGCTCTGAAGGAACCGTAATAACGTCTGGGGCGTTCTGGCCAGCCTTTCTGCAAAATTCCCGAATAACTTCGACATGGTCATTTACTTGCATAGTAGCATTCTTTTAATCTCATGACGTAAAAAAAGGGGAGCATAGTTGCTCCCCCTATTCTACCTGAAATCTCAGCAAATGTCAAGAGAAATTTCAAAAAAAAGAGTCGTGGCTGGTTGTACTCAACCGGCTAGGAATTTCCCAAGATCGTGTATGAGTAATTCACGCCAGACCCATACACGTCATGCAACTGTATATATTTTTGCCCAGAAGAAACTGGGGTCTTCCAAGGGTCCGTGTAAATGTACGAGCCGGAAGGCTTAATCAGCATATTCCCAGACCCATTAAAGAGGTTCGTAAAAGCCCCAGTACCAGTAGCTGTGATTCTAATATCGCGTCCTGACTCGGTTGCTAAATTCGCAATCGTGAGGGCTTTAACACCAGAGAAAGTAACAGTGGTAGAGTATCCTAGAAAGGTTTTAGAGATACTAGTCATATCTAGCGTGTTTGTACCGCCAGCCGATATAGATCCACTCCCTTGAACAGCGGCATTAATTTGGCCGACTCCGCTGCCATAAGTAAATTCAGCCAATGAGGCAGTGGATGATATATCTGAGACTAATAGTCCTGCACTATTATTATCTACGAAGTTAAATTGTAACTGAGAATAAGATCTAGCCGTTACTGTTGTCACGTTTTACCTCTATATCGGGCATATTGTTAATTGAGATTTTGAACGATTCAGGTAAAATCGTAATTGATTCTATAGTCGGGTTCAACAAGTTGAACAATCTGTAGGGGCCTAGGGCGAAAATCTCAACCCTTACAGTTGAGTCGAATTTAATCACAACGCCATTGTTATAGGAGACTGTGAACTTGAGTTCATCATCTATTTTAACATTCACGCCGTCAGCAATCGCCAATACTTTTTCTTTTACTAGCTTTTCAAGATCTACCATCTGTGATCTCTCTCATGTAAATAATTTAGCATATCATCAGAAGAAGAATTTAGTTTTTCCAAACTATGCCTGCCTCTGTGAATTCCTTCAGATAGAAGGTGTTTTATTAAAGTATCACGAGACTCATGAGAGGTTCCGACTCGCCCAAATAGACTTGGATTTCTATCTACTTTTTTTTTGAATTCTGAGCGAAATCAATAAACTGGCTATAAGACATATAGCCTAATGATGATTTCTTTGATCCATCCTTATTAAGGAAGTAGAATGTCGGAATACTAGAAAAGGTTAGTCCAAGATCTTGTATCTCTTTAACTGAATCGGCATCGCTGAGATCTAATACTTGTACATTAGCTTCTCTAGTTTTTGAAACAACCCAACCTGATTTCTTATGAGATTCATCAGTGAGTCTATTAATAACGTCTCTTTCAACATTTCTACATGGTAGACATGATTTTATGTTAGTTATCAAAACAACTCTCGGGAATTTTTCAACAGATTCTTCAGAACCCTTTTTGGTATGGACGCATCCACAATTTTTAGTTCCATTAGCACATTCACAATTAGTTAATGAAGTGCCACCATCGTATGAGATTTTTCCAGTAGACTTATTACAGTTGCACTGAGAGGGCTCCGGCTTCGGCCCCGGTTCCGGACTCGGGCTAGAGTTTACTGGTAAGTAAACGAAAAGCCCGGCGTAAGCAGAAGCTTCTAGGTCCTCATTGAACAAATCAACAATATTCTCTTTTACACGATCTGGTAAAAGAAAAAAGATAATGGCGATTATGATTAGAACTTTTCTCACCAGCTCACCTTTGAATCTATGGGTCTTTTGAAACCCTGAAAACCAGAGATACTCCAAGCATCTCCGTTAGCCATGTGTTTATCTACCATATCCGCATCAACCCAAAATGTTCCGTCAGGTTGATTTAACTTACGTTTTCTAATTTTGAGCCAATTACGCCCCCAACTATTAACACACAACGCCCCCTTTCTAGGAGAGTCGTCGTCTACGGCACAATAGAACATATCGTGATTCCATGAGGTCGTATTCCTGCAGAAACCTTCGTCATCAGTCTCTGAAGAAAAACCATAACTAGAACCTACTGATACTGGAAACCCATTAGCAATACTATCTCTTAGTTCTTCCCAACTCTTTACTCTAGCTATACTCAAAACTAAATGATCTTTTGAGATTGCTTCTAAAGTCTTCGGGAATCCACTATTACTTCCCCACTTTTTACATCTGTCAACGGAATACTCAGTTAAGTCAATATTACCGTATTTGGCTTTAACTAAAGTTCCATATAAGTTTACATACTTGGCCGCATAGGCTGAAACTGCCCCATCGCCCCGGATTTTATTACCACCTATTACAACTCTGGCCCCGTAATATATAGGCTCTATTGCTGTTTGACCAGTATAAAGTTCTCTCTCTCCATTAGCTATCTCTGTAGCTTTAAGCACATCAATTTGGCCAGCTTTTGAGGCTGCTACACAATTACTTACGGCGTATCCATTACACACAAAAGAATGATCGTCTTCTACTTCTATACAGTACACCTCGCAATTTATGGTTTCAATTATTTTTTGCTCATAAATTGGCAGATAAAAACAGTTTGTATTTTCTTCTCTATTATTATTTGTTTTTTTATCAAGACTTATGACTTTGAGACCCAAATTTGCAGTACTCGTTTTTTGTATTTGTAAATTATCGTTTAGAGAATCTATTCTCTGTAATCCATTGCTTGTAAAAAATTTATGACAAGCTGTAGATAAGATTTCTCTTCTAATTTTCTTTGTTTTTGTAGAATATATTTTGCCAGAATATAACCTAGAAAATGTATTAGTAACTTTCTTATGATTAAGAAGGTGTGTTACAACTTCATCTCCAACAACTACATCTTCTATATTTTTTTCTGTACCATCGGATAACAAGACTTGTTGACCCGCAGGGAAACAACTTCCAACATTACCCTGATTAGTGTAACAAAACTCTTTGCCAATCTTGGTAAAGCTTTCATGAAGACATACTATTTTTCCTTTGCCAGATCCCGTTAAAAAATCAGCGGCGGAACCGAAGACTCCTACTTCAGATTCCACCGCATCTACAGCGTCTGGATCATCTATCCAACCAAACTTATTTTCCATCTTTTATTGCTTTCTTTAAGCCTTCTCCGATTTTGTCGAATTCGCTAGCGAGTTCAGATTTATTTTCTGGAGTAAAGTCCATTTCTTCAAATTTGGTTAGATCAGTGGCCTTTACAAACTCTGTGTTACCCTTAGCCGGTAAAGCCTTATCTCTGACAACTCTGAGCTTATCAAAGACATCGCCGAAATCATTAGAGCCAACTGCGTCGTATTCTTTTAGATAAATGGCCGCACCTTTGTAGATCGAGTACCACTTTCGGGCATCCAGCTCGGAGATTTTGTCGGTCTTGACTGCGTCTGCGACCGAATTAACGTCTACGGCTAAAGCTGGCACTGATAAAAGCAAAAATAGGAATATGGTTCTCATTTGCTTCCCTTATTTACATGAACGTCGAAGAATTTCCCATCAATACTCTTAATCAAGCCAATAAGATCTTTATCTCCAATAGAGACGGCTCGATCTCGTAAGTGCTTAATTGATTCTTGATCTAGTACTTCAAGGTCTTCAACTTCAACACCAGCCTTAAAGGATGGCAACTTAATTTTACCTACCAAATTCTTAAGCCAAGGCCAACCCAACGCCAATCCGCCCAAAGCCCCGCCAATATACATTTTGTATTCAGTCAGGAGATCCATCATTTTACACCGTTATTCTTTAAAAATCTTACCATGAAATCACCAACTACTGCTAACACCAAAGCCGCTACAGAAGCATGATCACCGAACATCTCGGGCTGTAAGTTCTGCATTACGGATGTGATGGCAGTTGCCCCGCCTACTAGGAGAGCAGTTTTAACAACTTTGGCGATATCAACCGTGTCAACACTAAGAGGACCCGATTTGTCGTCAACTTTTTTGACAAAAACTGATTTTACTTTTTCGAACAAGCTCATAAGGCCCCCAAGAGGGGCCGGTTTCCCGGCCCCAAGGAAAAAAATTAACCATTCTTAGCTTTGTAATGATCCTGTTTAGGAGCTACGGATGCGATTGTAGAACCAATCATATAGGTTAATTCACCGGGTACGCTCCGATAAGTTACATACAAAGCCTGATCGTCCGAATCGGTCGAGTTGCTTGTAGTAGACTTAAAGGTAGCATTAAGAGCAGAGGGATCGGTACTCCAGTTTGTTCTCTGGTTTGCTACACCAGTAAACCGAAAATACCCAGCTCGGAACGCAGTTCCATAGCCAATCCCGCGAGATTTCTGCACAGTAGCCCGACGAAGACGGAAAGCAGCGTTCCCCACGTTTGACAAGAGCGTACTAGCAGTTCCGTTAATTTGGGTAGAGTATGATCGGATAATATATCCAGAAGCATCATACGCGAATGTGCCGCCCGAAAGAGCCTTCTGAGCACTATAGGCGTGGTTTTCACCACTTGCCGCTATAGCTAGGACTCTACGATTCCCGCCTTTATAGACGTTGTCGTAAATCGGCAGGACAGAGGTTAGAGGACTACCAGTGGTAATCGTTGTTGCTGTGGTAATGCCCATAGCGGCACCACCAATTTGTTCTGTTGGGCTTGCGTTGTGTACACCATTAGTGCCTACAACAAATCCGGTTGGTAAAAGAGCCATCGTCTTACTCCACTTGCGTGGTTTATCCAAATTTCCAAAGTTTTTATTCCTTATTCCTAATAATATATACGCTTAAAATTCGTCGGAGGTAATAATATTGGCGGCTTCGCCACTTCTAAGGATCTCAATATCTTCTTCGAAGTCTCTCCCATCCACCGGAAAAATAGTTTTGTGTTTACCATCTGAATAGATAGCAACGGCCCATTTATCCTTTCCCTCAATTTCTTGCATTATTTTAGCTATAGATGATTCTTTAGTGATCTCCATAGCTAGTTCTATTTTAGGTCTAATATTTGTTAAGTTAAATAACTTACCAATTCCTATGAAGACCCTATATTTAGTCATGATCTTTATGATTTCAATACCTTCGATATTGTCTAAGATCATTTGTTCCCTATGTGTAATAGGGAAATTTGTATGCAACACCCAACAATCAAACATTTTATTGGGGGACATTGACTCGGAAGGATTGAACATGCCTAGTGGAGTACGAATCATAAGGGGGACCAATCTCATATCCTCATCTTCGTCGGTCTCCTCAATATCTTGCTCAAAATCGACCCATCTTTCCCAAGCAATTTGTCTCATATCTGCACCTCGCTAGGTTTAATGCTTCTGTTTAGGTGACTTATAAAAGAAGAAGCATCACTACTCATGCCACCATCAATCATGCTATTGTACATAATATGTAGGGCATCTTGTCTGATTTTGGCATTCAAAACTTGATCAGATATGGCTATGAGATCTAGGATATCATCATAAGCGAACTCTATTTTAATAGAGTGATCTTCTATCCAGAATTTTATATAGACTTCGGGTTCTTCTGATTCTTTTTTACGAAAGAAGCTCTTGAGATAATTTAGCAACGCTATTCTCCCAACTGAATTGTCTAGATTCTAGGATACCAGCCGTGTTCTGTAAAATATTGGGGCGATTTTTATGGAAGCCTCTCATTTTCTCTACTAATTGGTCAAAGGCATCTTGGCCGAATTTCCGCCATCTACCAAAACCATTAAAGAATACCCCATCATAAGCTGATTCAAACTTCTCTTCCATCTCGATTAACATCGAGTTATTTTCGGTTAAGTACTCGGATTGGCCCGTACAGTTGGTTATGATTAGGTGTTTACCACACCCCAACAACTCTAAAGGTTCCAAATTCCATCCCTCCGCCCTAGCCGGAAATACGCCACAATCAACCTGCCTCATAATATTTAATACGTCGCTATGATTGGCCTGACGCGGAATTATCTGGATCTTCGATCCTAACCTTGATCCAAGATACATCCGTTCCCACGCTGACGCCTGTTCTGGTTTGAGGAAAGGATTATGAGGCATCATTACTAGCGTAACCTCGTCCTTCTCGGTGAAAGCCGCGTTGAATGCCTTAATTAGCACATCGTGACCCTTTCTAATCTCCCACTTACCAATATTGCAAAATATAGTATTTTCTTGTTGTGGAAACTCAGTAGGTACAAAAGTCTCATGGTCATATCCCAAAGGAACTACAGTGGCTTCAATACCGTGGTTTTTACAGACTTCTTTTCCCCATTTGCTCGGAACGAGCAGCTTATCTGGGTATTTCATATTATTTATCTCAGTCGGATTTAAATCCTCCAACTCAAACACTGTGAATCCTATTTTTTCTTTACCAGTAAATCCAGAAAGATCAAACTGATGCCAAATTTTTAAACATGGGGCATCATGGAAAAAATTCCTCTTTGTAATAACAAATTTTGGATCTGGACTATTTTGTCCAATCGGAAGATGAGCTATTTCCCACCCTAGCTTAGTTAGGTACTTATAAGTATAGCTAGAATGATAACCATACGAAGTTGTGTTAATAGGAGCATTAAGATTAAGTTTCACAGAATTTCTTTCCATCAAAATAAATTACTGCTGGTCCTAGTGCGTCTAGGACTAGCGAACAATTCTTGCAAGGCTTACTCACCAAAATTTCCCCACGTTTGTCCAGTCTTAGACTGACTAATTTCATCCTCTTGGAGACGTAAGTCTCCCCCCACAATTTAGCTATAGCGTCAATCTCAGCATGTAAAAAGGGAAATTCAGGTGGTTTTCCCCCGAATCTCTTTCCGAATTTATGGGCGACCCCCGAAGTGGTTGCCATATTATTCTGCCCGATACTCAAAAGTTTGTTTCGTAGAAACAAGAATGCAAAATGCCTATGCGATTTCTCGGCATAGACATTCAGTTTGGTCGCTATTTTAATAGAGGTGTCAATTATTCGCAAATTCCGCCCCGACATAAGCCAAAGCCAAAGGCCCAACCTCGTTTGAGTTTACGATTAACTTAATATGATCTATTAAGAATCGGCATTGTCTTTCTTTATCTTCTGGTAGTTCTGAAATCACCCTATTGATCGTTTCTAGCACTTCCATCCCGAAGCTCCCCAATAAATTTGGCCATCTTTCTTTCTTCTAATAATTTTTCCCGCCTATTGGCGAGACGAGCTTTGATCTTCTGATCCCTTGCATATTTCTTTTTTACTTGGGTCTTTTTGTGGCTCATGTGTCCCTGCAGGAAATATAGAGAATACTACCTAAAGGCAGTAGTAAGTTTTCCAACTTGTCGGATTCATCCTTTTGTGTAAGTTCAAACGGCCCAGATAATTCACCTTCACACAGCTTGTAATACTGGTCCATCAGCTTATCCGCCTCCCTATCAGGAAGGATAGAAACGATCTTAACCCCGTTCGTCAGAACGAGTTGTATCTTTTTCATTTGGTGACTTCGTCACCCCATTTTTGATTTTCCATCTTATTTCTTTTCTTAATTGGTCCCGAGTCTCTCTCTTTTTGGTGAGATGAGCGTAACTTTTCGGATATAAGATCGCCCAAGACTTTAAACATTTGTCAATTTGATCTATGTCATGATCTAATCTTCTTAGCTTTCTCTTGTATTTAGTCCACCCAGTTCGACTCGAACGAACGCCTTGCCTTCGGGGCATGTTCTTATCCTCCTAAACTATGGGCGGTTTGTAATAGAACAAAAGATCAACAAAACCAAAAAAGCCAATCCAGCAAACACCATTATGATGATAGGAATTGGCCAGATGATTATAATCACTATTGTTTCTAATACGTAAAACTCTAATTGTATTTCTGCCTTGTATTTGCAAAAAACAAGAGAGCGAATAAATAAAAGAAGAGATGCTCCATAAAGATAGATATCCATATCTTCTTATACGTTTTCTTTACAAGGTCAAGCTAGAATCTGGGGCTGCAGCTAATCGCAGCTCTTAAAAGAAAGTAGCTTGATAAGACAAGATACTCATATTTCTCTTTTACGAGGTCTTCGACACCCCTTGGCCGATTTAGCGTTCTTTTGTTTGACAAAGTTCTGTCTAACAGAAGATAATGCTGTGGGGTTCAAAAATCAAGATCGAAAAATAAAAAAGTTCGGGTTTCGCCAAAACAGCCTTTTTCCTTGGTGATTTCGATGGAATCGCCTATAATGAGACAAGGGGGAAGATATGGAAAAGATTAATATCTCAGGCTTAGATATTTACTATTACAACAATGGATGTAATGTTGAAGATTGGTTAAAACAAGGGCACTTGTACGGAGCGGGCAATTATAAACTACTTGAAGCTCTAATGATAGAAGATGGTATCATTATTGATGCTGGAGCCCACATAGGAACCTTCTCGGCTCTACCAGCGATTGCGGGCAGAGCGGTGATTGCTATAGAAGCGGCCCCTAAGAATGTAGAGTGCTTAGTCGCAACCTTTGGTGATTCCATTGAAATTCACGAAGTAGTTTTGGCTGATAAAAAGAAAAGATGTGACTTCTCCGCTGTATCAGGTCCGTTTGGGTGGGTCGTCGATAACCCAGAAGGGGCCTACGAGGCCAATACGCTCGATTCGATTGTTTCTGGGAGAAAGGTATCAGGAATCAAGCTGGACATCGAGGGTGGCGAAATAGAAGCCATTGACGGGGCAACCGAAACACTGTCCCAGTCGAAGCCCCCAATCGTGATGGAAGTGAATGGGCATTGTTTGTCCCAAAGAGGCAAGAGGTCCGAAGATCTTCTTAAGAAGATCGCCTCGATGGATTACGCAATCTTCGTACAAATCCCTGATGGAGTTTTTAGGGTAGATCCTGACAAACTATTCCCATTCTGTAATGTAGACGTGGTGTGCGTCCATAAAGATAATTTGTCCAAATATTCCTTCTCGACCGTCAGGTCGATGGAGGATTATGAAATCAGGCATATTGCTTATGAAATGTGCAGTCAATCAAATGAAGATTGCAAACGATACTTTAAATTGATTGGGATCGAATGAAGATTTCCGTGCTGTCCCTATTCAGGGACAGTGAAAAAACCTTAAAAGATACGTTGGATAGGTTAGATGCGGTTGCGGCAGCAACCGATGCCGAGTTCTCCTTCTTCTTTTATGAGAATGACTCGGTGGACAACACTAAGAAGATATTGAAAGATTGGGGTAGGGCTAACTTAATAAGTGAAACTCTTAATGCCCCCAGATTTAGTTCAGTTTCAAACGATGACAGATTTAGGCTGATGGGTTACTATCGGAATCAATTATTAAAATGTAATATAGAGAGTGACTATTCTCTTTTATTAGATTCTGATGTGGTCTTCGATAAGAATTTAATCAACCAATATTTAAGTATTTGCCGGGACGAAGTCCCGATGTGGACTCCAAATACTGTAGTTGAAACTATCCCATGCAAAATGGGCGGGTCTGGCCCGGTTTATTATGACAGTCTAGCCCTTCGAGATATGGATGGAAATACCGGGATGACTTGGGCCTCGAATCCATTCTATCGGTCCATAGATCGGTCCCTGTGGGACCGAGGTTATCCAGTTCAGGCAAAATCTGCCTTTGGCGGGGCGGCTTTCATTAGAACGGAAGTTTTGAAAAAGGTTAATTGGAGTATAGGTCCATTCTGTGAGCATTGGGGCTTTTGTGCCCAAGTGAACGAATTTGGCCCAATTTTTGTTGTACCAGATATAAAGTGTAATGTGGTTTGTTCCATCGATAACATACCACAAGAACATATTGACTCAGTCATAGAACATCAAAAGAACAAATATGATTTCCTTAATCCTAAACACTAGAAAAAGAACCCCATTATTACATCGCTTATTAGAAAGCATAAGTAATACAGTTAGTGATTTTGATCGTATAGAAGTTCTTATTGCTTTTGATAACGACGATAACGATACTAAACTCTTTTCCTCTGTTTCAGTATACCCAATGGAGGTAAGGTGGTTTGAGTGGACCAGACCTAAAAATCTTCATACCTCCTTAAATCGGTTAGCTTCGCTAGCCGTGGGCGACTACATTTTTGTATTAAACGATGATGTAGAATTTTTAACCATGAAATGGGATGAGCAGATTGATCGTGGACATTCCGACGAAATCTGGTACATTCATACTAATGACAACAGTGCAGATAAAGAAAATACGGCCCAATACGCCTCCTTTCCCATTCTTACTAGAGCCGCGTATGAGGCTTTAGGTTATTTTATGTCTGAAAAGTTTGTTGGGTTGGGCGCAGACGTTCACCTTTGGAGAGTGTTTGATTCAGTCAATCGCATCAAAAAAACCAGCATAGAGTTAGATCACGTATGTCATAGAACCGTTATACACGTTCAAAATCCAGATGTTGTTGCTGCTGAGATGCGTAATAACTCTTGGTCAAATTATGTTGACTGTTGGAGTGTTGATGTGTCGGAAGATGTTGAGAGGGTTAGAGCATGTCTTTGAAACTAAATCTTGGTTGTTATGATAGAAAAATTCATGGATGGACCAATATTGATATTCGTCCAGATGTAAATCCTGATATTGTTGATGATGCATTTAAGCTTGAAAAATTTGAGCCGAATACTGTAGATATGATCTACTGCTCTCATATGCTTGAGCACCTTACTTTTACTGAAGCTCATATGGCGTTGAGAAGATGGTATGACCTTCTTAAAGAAGGAGGAATACTTCGTCTCGCAGTGCCCGATATGGAGGCTGTTTTTGCCCATTATTTCTACTGGAAAAAGTTGCCACTATTATACAGTGCTTTATGGGGAAGTCAACGGCACGAGTTTGACTACCACAAGTCAGGCTGGGACTACGAGACTCTTAAAGAGAAATTAGAATATGTGGGCTTTGATAATATTCATAGGTGGCATCCAGAGTATACCGAACCACATAATTACATAGATGATTACTCTCAGGCTTACTACCCAGATGGGCATAAACCAATGGCTTTAAAAAATGGCAATGTCGTAGACCTTGGTGGGAAATTAATGAGTCTTAATATTGAGGCAGTAAAGTGAAATTATCCATTATAGTCCCTACAATTAGAACGCATCTACTAGAGAGATTTATCGAAAGTGTTAGATTATCGTGTGTAAAGTATACGTATGAGATTATTTTTATTGGTCCATTTGCGTTTCCAGAACATTTAAAATCTCCAAATATCAGACACTATACATCATATTGCACAGTGCCAGTTTGTATTCAGAAGGCCACAATGCTAGCTGAAGGTCAGCTTATTTGTCATGCTGTAGATGATTCTGTGTTCTATGAACACACATTGGATAGGTGTATTGACACGTTCTATGAACAGAAATGCGACGTATTAGGATTGACATATGTTGAGAATACCAATGATATGGCAGTTTCAGATAAATGGAAAGTAAAGAATATATCTGAATTTGATGGGCTTAATATTAATGGAGAGTGGACGACTTTTGTTCAACCTTTGATGTGTGTTGATTTATTTAGACGAATAGGTGGATTTGATTGTTCGTTTGAATATAGCAACCATAGTCATCATGATCTTGCATTTCGTTTAAATAGAATTGACGCTAATATAGTTGTAGCTCCATTTTGTGTGTCATATGCTTTTCATATGCCTGAGAGAACCGGAGATCATGGGCCGATTCATGACGCCCAGACGGGACCGGATGAGGAGAGATTTAGGAAGAAATGGTTGGCTCCGGTGGAGCCATTGATTGAGTATGACAACTATAAGTTATACGATAAGCCTTGGACTAGACGATTCAAGAAAGAATACACTTCTTATATGGATATGGTAATAGACCAATGATTTTAGTAACAGGGGCTAACGGATTCATGGCTTCTAACTTAATAAAAGAAGCTCGTAGAAGAGGACAGCAGGTCTGCGGGGTCTCTACGCGGGCTAAGGAACTGGCTAATTACTTACATATTGTTGACAGCTATGACAGAATAAGCAATATAATTAACGAAATCAACCCAGAAATAGTTTATCATTTTGCCGCTAATCCTTTAGTTTCCGCTACGGAAGGTGTGATAGAATCTAATGTGGTCCTTACCGATAATGTATGTAGAGCTTCAAAGGGTCGACATTTAGTTTTTGCCTCTTCTGTATCAGTATACGGATGTAAGCAAAAAGTTTTTACCTTAGACGATCCGGTAGACCCTGAGTCTCTCTATGCTGTAACTAAGGTCCAATGCGAAGAACTATTGAAATTCTACAGCAAGTCTCACTTAAGTTCGACTTGTATCAGGTATGTCACAAATGTAGGTAAAGAAGCAACTCACGGCGTCTTGCCAGATGTAATAAGGAAGATCAAAGAAAATTCTTTCGAGATTACTCTATATGGCGAAGGTAATGGGTCAATGAAGCCATATCTTCATGTAACTGATGCTATGAAAGCCACACTAGATATAAAACCGGCCAAAGGTTTCACTCTTTTAAATATGTCTCCTGATGATGCTATCTCTGTTAGTCGTATTGTAGATGTTGTATCAGAGACACTTGGGTGT